>Ga0209208_10000867_pt1 | contig 41326 bp, 27 predicted proteins | sample S1TSphfallax_3_FD_187694 | JGI IMG/M metagenome (GOLD analysis project Ga0209208, IMG submission 187694) | Host-associated microbial communities from peat moss isolated from Minnesota, USA - S1T2_Fd - Sphagnum fallax MG (SPAdes) (version 2) | ecosystem: Host-associated > Plants > Peat moss >... | reverse complement strand
ATTTCATTCAAGAGATCATGAAATGTCGTCAGTGTGGAAGGGATTCCATCGAGAGGCTGCTGCTCTAGGACCAAGTTGAAATTCTCTCTTGCCTCTTCTTCTTCTTCTTCCAAAGCCAATATGGCATCATGAGCAGGAACTTCTGCTGCCTCTGACTCTGATGGAAAGCGTTGTGAACATTGTACCAAAAAGTCTTTGTCTTTCTCCTTTTTCCCCTCTACTTCTACCATGCCCTAGTCAATCGTCAGGCTATCTCTAGATCTATATCTCACCAGCTTCACAAATTCCACTCCTTGCATTCATTGACTACTGCTACAGTGCTGCATCTATTGAAACCAAAACAAAAAAAAGTTCGTAATTCTGAGACTTTGAGAGATCTACTTGCCTTAGTACCGAATTAGCCGAAGAGAAGAAGGATTGGAATATTGCCTGAGCTTGGAACAGTACCAGCAGCAGCAACTTTTGAGGGTCCGAAATCTGAGGCTGAGGAAGAACATTGACATAATAAGCAAATTTCCTCGGTAGCCAAGCTCTCGGCTACAAATCCATCTGAGCTCAAGGGCGAAGCTGCTACAAATTTATCTACAGTACGACACACGTTTCCAGCATTGTCTACTGGTTCTCCTCTCGCAGTCGAAGAAGAAGGAGAAGGCCCGTGCAGTGAGCTCGCAGCCAAGAACTTCCTCCTTGATGATCCACCGCTCAAATGGTCGATAGCAGAGGTTGTTGGTATATCAACGGGATTTTTGGGAATCGGGGGAGGGAGACTTGACCGATGACGCTTGATAGAGAGACAAAGGCACTTAGGAGGAGGAGTAGCAGCCTCAGCCTCCCTCATCCTCAACCACTCTCTCGAGCATGCCAAGGTTTTCTTCTCACAGAAAGAAAACATATATACAGAGAAAAAAAACACGAGAATTTGAAACGCCTAAACAAACAATGACACTAAGCTCTCTTTCTCTCTTTCTCTCTCTCTAGAAGAGATCAAATCCACTGTCGTCGGCACAACTTCTCTGGGTCTTGCCACCGGGAAAACATCTTCGTCTTCATCTCCGACGGCATCTTCCTCCCCGGAGGAGCTGATCTCCGATGCTGTTGTGGCATCATCTACGGTATGATGATGATCGTCATTGAAAGAGCTTCTAAACGATCCAACCACTGCCATGGAGTCAAAGAGCCAATCCGGATCCACATATCAGTTGTTCTGTGCAGGAAGTGGTAGAACTCCTCCTCTAGTCTCTCCATCGCCAACTGAATCACGTTCTGTGCTCTCTCCAGGGTTGCAGGCTGCTGCTCCTCCTCCTTGTTTTGCACGGACAACTGATCCAGTAGGTTCTATACCTCGTCCACCGCTTCCAGATACGTGGAAGCCTCCTCTTCCGGGCACTCGAAAATCCTCTGCTGCTTGGCTCGCTCTGAGTATCCCAGATGCCATCGAACCACCACATCCTCCGCATGATCAAAGCGCGATTCGATCATCTTCGAGCTGCCCGCGCCCCGTGAAGAAGGTCGGGAACACTTTGACTGCAGATCCTCATCTGTAGCTATTGTGCCTACTTCATGCGAGGTATTAAACTCTAGCTTATTGGGCTTGTCATTCATGGTGGAGAATCTGTGATCAAAGTTCGAGAGAATTTGGAGCATGTCGTCCATCATTGCAGTATCTGTGGTGCTTAACGATCTCACAATCTGTTGTGCTGTGATTAGAACTCGCTCTTCTCCATCTGCTGCCATCGATTGCGGTATTGCCATATCCTGCACGCAACGCGATGATCTAACCAGTGGTACAAAAACACGGCGGGCCCTCTTCTATAACCTCCAAATCAAGTCATCCTTGCCAAGGAAAAAAAATCACACACAACAGCAAAGAAGAAGCTCTTGCCTTGCTCCTCTACCGAAACAAAGACAAAAAGAAGCCTCTTCTCTCTGCACTTCTCCACCCCGTCCTCCTCCAAAGCTCATGAACAATATCCGCTAGTACTACTCTAACTGGTTTCCCACCATCTTAGAACTCTCCCAAAAACACCAAACAAGCCAGACCTAAACAGTTCTTAGTCTAGAAAAGCAACAAGCAAGCAAGCAAAAAGGGCTCTACAATTCTTCTAACAAAGCCCAATCTACAAACGAAAAATTGTGCACAACCAAGAGAAGAATGAAGGAAATCCCATTAGGGTTTCCAACGCCGAGGTTTAGGGTTTCGCTGAGAAGCTCGAGACAGACATCGAAGACCACGACACTCTCCTGCGTTCTCCAATTGTGTTTGAAAAAATGGTCGTTGGTTACAAAAATATAATAATGAGTAGAATACATTCAATACATAATTGTGGACCCTTTATGCCTAAAATATGTATAATACATTTGGAATATTCACAGGGCTATGACTCATTTGGTGACATTTGCAACTAATGGTAGGTAGAGGGGTCTTTTTGGATGGAAATTGTAATGAAAGCTATCCAAATGAAAGGATGAAATAATCCATTAGTCGTAAGTTAGTCATAGAGTAGTTGCAAGCGGCTTCAAATGCAAACAGTAGTTGTAAATATAATCAACAATAGTTGTAAATGTCAAATAGTCGCAACTAGTCGCAAATTCGTTGATTGCAAAATCACAGATTTCTACTAGTGAAATCATATGTATTTCATATCAAAACATCACAAGTACAAAAGACACATCATTTATATAGAAGTAACATATATATATATATATTTATCTCATTTTACATTTTAAAGCCCATGGGTTTTGCACAAACATATTTTTTACAATTTTTGCATGGGTTTTATGAAAAAATTCATGATATTGATAGTTTATGATGTATTTTCATTTTGGTGGTCAACACACAATTGGTGTGATTTTCTTTTCATATATAATATTTGAATTTTTTCAATAAATGTGTTTTAATTTGTGTGACATTAGACAATCCATCAATCTTAATAAGAGGTTTATGCATAAGAAACATTGTAAAAAAAGGAACTAAATTCATAAATTCACATTGAAAAAATAATTTAAGAAATCCCAATTTAGTGCCATGAACAAATTTTTACTTGAATTAGTACACCGATTCCATTGTTAATTATTTTGCAATCAAAAAAAATTTAAAGGATTCACACAATCCCAACATTTATAACCAAATATCAACTAATAATGTAATTTGGGACAAAGGACATATAGAAAATATTTGTATAACAACCTCAAACCTTTATTTCTCCTTCATCATGCATTATGCAAAAAAATTAAATCCCCCCATCATCAATTTCATTACCATCTCAACAAATTATCAAGTTTTTCATTCCAATGGTTGTGGAAGGAAGATCAAAACCATGAAAATATTATTCACATTAGTGATCGTTCAACTTATTTTCCAAACAAACAAGAGAAAACATAATGATAGAACTGCACATAAAATTGCTAGATGGTTACTTCATACAAAAGAAAAATTGCAACATCTTCTTTATGTTCACAAGATAATATGCCTTTTGTCAAAGCTTCTCCACCATATCAACCACATAAAGCTTGACAACAATCACAAAATTGGCAACAATTAAGGTTAAACAATTCACAATTTTCAAAATATCTAAGAATAAACATATCCAAAGATCTACAAGTATACAAAAAAAATTTAAACCATTTTATGAATGATGCCCAATGCCTATCTATAGAAGCAAACACTTTCATTCCACCCATGGTTACAATGCCATTCATTACTACATATGTTGTTGCCAAATGTGGTGTCTAAACATAACCTTCACAAGGTAACAAAAACCATGTGAACAATCATCTCTATCCCACTAGGTAAATAACTATTGCTATAACAACAAATCTTCACTTTGGTTTTATCCATGTGATTAAAGAAACTTAGACATTTTTTAAGTGCTAGTTAATACATAACACAACTCAAATTCATGTGATGATGAAACATTTGACTGTTGACACAATGTGATTTGGAAATAGAATTTAATAATTGCCCATGATTTTTCCACCATAGCCACCATGCTTGTCCCACACATGACATAAACAAAATAATTTATCATTAAAAAATCTCCATTTTCATGGTCATTCATGAGAAGGAAAAACTTGATTTGCAATTGGTGTCTATGACTGTTTTTTAGTTGAAAAAAACATTTTACAACTAACTATCCAATAGTTGCCTAAGACAAGTTGCAAACGACAAATAGTCACATGAGACATTACATCAAGATGACATCATCAAGTGGCAGATGAAGACTAAATTTAATATATATTGTTTCATATGATGGGCCCAATATATACATTGTGTATATGGGGCATCATTTTGTGACTATAAGTTGCAACTATTTTGATGGATCCAATTTCCAACCATGTGGAAACACATGTTAATTATTGAAATACTTAAATTATGTTTCTTTAAATCCTTCCAAATTTATCTAGGTTGTTGGATTCAACATGTTGGGATTGTCGCACGTGACAAGACAATGTAAAATCAAGCTTTTCCTGATCATGTGGATGGGGAATGGCCATGTTTTTTCTAATTAATTAATGGGTTATTACCACATGGCATGGTTTCTAATATTTGGGGAACTAATTGATGTACAAACCAATAATATATTTGAACCATCCAATTCCTATGTTTTTGATTTATAAACGTGGCATTTGATTAAAGGGTTTAATTTTCCTAGATCATGATATTGGATGATCTAGAATTTTCTAAATCTTATGGCCAAGAAATGGTCACATCTTTTGTGTTTGGTTAATCGACATGTGCCACATCACTCATTATGAGCATCATGGCATTTGAATATTTATAAAAAAACCCGAGATATATATCCCAATCATTATATGTCAAGAATGAGGATCTTAACACGTGCCGTATTATTATTTGAATGGAATTTTCCAATTTGCCACATCTTCTAAAGATAAGGGAATAGAAACATGCCACATGGCAATGTTAAGTAATTTGTAAAATATATTTTTTATTAAAAGGGAATAATGGACCCCAATTAAATATTACGAATTGAGGCTAGCATTTTAGGGTTTAATTAACAATGTTCTAGGGTTAGGGTTACCATGGCTCATTAACCACACACAAAATGGACATGGAAAATACCTACCATTGAGCTAATAAAAATTCAATGAGCACATTCACCTTAAGTTTTTCAAAGATCGAAAAATGTTATATATTGAACATGGGTTCTTGCTTTAATATAATCAATAGTACTTAACTTGAATAACTTAGATGATCCACATATAAAGACAATGGTGGCACTAGAAACTTGTTGGAGTTCGTGTGGTTGCAATTTGCATGTTTTGAAACAACTTAGATTCCATAGTTGAATCCTCAAGGTTGAAATTCACATTCTCCTTCCTACATGAATAACCTTGCATAAACAAAATGTAACCATTTAGATGTATAGGTCCCAACACACATTTCCCCTCCAAACAATAACATGAGGCTTTCCATTATAAAAGTTGAAGTAAAATTGTGCTAGAGGCACCAACAACTTCATTTGCTAAATCTTTACCATGGTTGCACTCAGTTGTTTGCATAGGTAGCCCTAGTCCACCAATCACGATAATCTTATGTTGGCTTGAATGTTGACTATGTCCAAAAGACATTTGGCCATGACCTCCTCTCTCAACTTGATATCCTCCATGTGCACATTGAACATGCAAATGAGAATAACATGCATCACATTTAAAATGTTGGGTGCAATAGATGCCAATGATCTTTGCATCTATTTTGTTGACCTTTCTGAGAATGCTAGATGCTACAATTGTGTCAAGGGGTACATTGAGTTTTGACATATGTTTTATTCCTACCTTTTATGAGTCAAACTACTTCCACCTTTCACATTTGCCATCTGCACACAAAAAATGTCTCAAACATACACAATTATATTGGTTCCTATGAAAATCAAACTATCACACACAATAACTTGCAAATATGATTCTTTTTGTTATCAATAAGTTTACAACCATAACCCTTGCTCATGAATGTGTTCAAACCTACTTGCAATCAAGTGATGCATCATCATTAGGTCATTTGTCAAACATCACATTCAATAATCATCTATATTGACTATGTCGTTCAATTGTGGCTTTTGGAGCTACATCCACTACTTATAACACATGCTTTAAAACAATATGAATATTTGGTTGAATGCATACATATTCAACACTCCACAAATTTTCTGCCATTTCTAACTATGAAATGTCCATAGGCCTTAGTTTGAGTGGACAATCTGACAAGATACATTTTCAGAATTGGATTGAAATTAATACAAATAATCATCGTTAATAGGTATGAGGTTTCTCACCATATAGTTTGATGAATGCAATCCTCAAGTTGTGTTTGTTACGTTTTTAGTTGTCAAAGTAGCTAAGAGATTTGTGGAACATATGTGAGAAACATATGAGCATTTTCTCTTCAGACTAACACAATTACATTGCAAAGAAACTCACCTTCTACTTTGGTTTCCAAATAAGCAAAATTTTACATCCTAATCTCTTAGGTCATTGAATTTTCTTGGTGTTAAAGGATTTTTGACATTCCAGAGGTTTTCAATCTCATAAAATTACCGATACTCTTGGTAAATCTAGATTATGATGGCAAAAGGGATCCTTAGATTGGTTAGTTCTTAAAGCTCACATCAATGTCCAATTTGTAACGGCCATTTCACCAACATAAAGAGCCAACATCAAATAAATGCATGTCAAATTTGTGAAACTAAATGGTAAGCTCAATGTTTTTAATGACTTAAAAGTAATAGGTGGAGTTACAAAATAAGTTCAACATGTTGCTCAGTGGAAAAACCATCACCTTTGTATAAAGTAGGTGATGATTATCCTCTTTGACCATTTCCATCAAAGCTACTTCCAACTCCTATGCCCTACAACAAGTCCCATTTCAATAAGTTACAATGAAACCACAAACTCACAAAATGCACATGTATAACATGTATCATGAAAGTCCTTATGTCAAACTACCTAACCGTTGCAACCTTCCTATGTTCTAATGCAGAAGAGGGTTTTGTTTCCAACCATACCACCTATAAACACCACAATTGAGAATAATTAATAAGACAAAGAATTATTAATTCTTGTCACATTTTCATAGGCAAAGAAGACCAGACAAGAAAAGAAGAGCAAAAATTTAAAAAAACAAGATAGGAAAGTTTTAAATATGATATTTTCACAATAAATTTAATTTAAAAAAGATTCCACTTAGGTGAAGAAGCCCTAAACAATCAATTTAAAGATTCTATAGATAGAACCAATAAGAAATGTTTCTTTTTAAAACCATTTTGCCACATTGATGAACTCAAGCTTCTCAAACATATCTAGTGTGATGATGTCAACAAATCTTACAATGAACCTTCAAAATAATCAACCCTAGTGCAAAAATCTACATGAAACTAGCTCTTGCCCATGTAACAAATCAACAATAACTTGCCATTAAGTGAATTACAATCAAGTTAAAGTGGGTGTAGGATCACAACACTTTACCTATTCTTGGAGATCAACACTTCTTGATTCTTTGTCATCCTTAAAGTTGCACTTTTGAAATGAAACATTTAAATCATTTCTTGAGCCAAATTTAGAAACATGTCCTAACTTTGCTTGCACAGAAGTCATTGAAATCATTGGTGTGCCTCCCATAGCTTGGTCCATTAAAAAACTTGTCTTAGTTGTAACACCATTTGTCTTGTGCCAAAGATGTAATGTTAAGGGGGTAGGATGATTACATGATTTGGATGAACATGACATTTAGGACAAGGATTATTCATGGAACATTGTAGTTTTGAATTTTAAATGACGATGTGACTTGGGATTACCTAAAGAAGAATGACTTGGGATTACCTAAAGAGGGAAGATTTGGGGAGGAAGATTCTTAGACACACAATTTTGAGGAAGTAAGGATAATTGTAGGTACTTTGTAGTAGAAAACCACATATTTGTTTTTTGGATAACCACTGATTTTATTTTGCTATTTTGATTTCATTTCCAAAAAACATGGAATTTTGCAGTAATTCGAATGGAATTTTTTTTAATAAAATTGAGAAGTACAAACTTCTATAACGATTTCCATGTCCATATTGTTAGGTGAATTTTATGGAGTATCAAAAATGTAATGTACTAAATTGTAATTTTGTCTCTAGATTTTTCGACATTGTACTATGAAGTGTAGATTTTGGTTATATGAAATAACCATGAATTTGGTGTTTTAATGAATTAAAAAATCAAATGTGTTTAAAATTAGGGCAAAAATTATGAATGTGTGCATATTGTAATGCAAATAATGTGAAATAATTTTGTAGGGATTAAATTTCACTTCTACCATTTAGTGACCATTTTGTGGGGAATTTTTTTTCTGTTTTTTCTTTTAGTAATGTTAAGGTTTTCTACAAATCATATTGTTGTACTATAAAGGAGTGTAATCAGATGAGTGGTTTTTTTTTCCAATTAAAAAATTAAAAGGGTATGTTAGAAAGCATTAGAGGTCTAAGTAGTTAATGTCGTAAAGACTACAAAACCATCTATAGACCCTAAAGATGAAGAATGTGAAACAAATTGAATTGAATGGTGACCTAGAGTTTACAATAACAATTGGACTTGGAGGCAATCATCAAGTCACTAGAAGATAAACAAAAGATAATCTTGAAAATGGAGAAGAATATGTAGGGTTTATAGAAACCCCATATTAAAATTTGATGTTGGACAAATGAGTTATGAGAACAAAGGAAAGACCTACAAGGCATAGGTCGTTTCTATGGTGTGAAGTATGGACCGAAGGTCTTCAAAGAAGGCATAATTACCAACGACAATCTCCATGAAAAGAGATGTAATCAACTACTCACCCAAATGAGTAGGTGTAGTATACTTTTCAGTCGCAATATGTGGTTTAAAGTTGAAAAGATCAAGACAAAGCAAGGATTTTTGCAGTACCTAATTAACTATAGGAAATCTCAAGTCCAGAGTTGGTGATTAGTTGAAAACGTTATGTTATAGGGGGTATACAACCAAGGTTTATGTATTAGTCTGCATCTCTAGATTACTATGAACTAGTGGAAGATTCGAAAGTGGAATAAAACACCAATATTGATGTGGTTGAAAAGAATAAAGAAAATCAATCATTTAAGTATACAAAGGCACATGTGAATGTATTGGTTGAAGTACCATAATCATATTCACATCTATTGGAAACAACTTGAAATCAAGCAAGAAATGAAACATTTAAGGTTCATGAAATGGAACAATTTTATTAACTAACTAAAAGATTACAAAGGTTATATGCTTCAAATGCTACAATGCAAACTATGACTTGTAATAACTACAAAGCTTGAAGGTCTATGCGCACTCAAAACCATGAAAGGAGATAATGAAAGACCATTCAAAAACATTCCACTATATATTATTTCCTAACCTTAAAGTAGCCGCCACTTAACCCTAACCTAGCCACCACCTAACCCTAGCTGCCACCAAGCCCTAACCCTAGCTGCCGCTAAGCCCTAAATAATTTTCACTTCTAAACCCTAGCCACTACTATTCAACCTAACCTAACTACTACGAGGATGAGAATACTATTCATCCTTTTGATGAATGTTTAACACATTCATCACCATTGGGAATTAAAAATGAATAGTATTTCTAACAAAACAAATATATTATTGTAGCCACAAATTATGCTATTAAGTTGGTGGAAGCAAGAGCATTGAGAATTTAATACTATACAAATCACAACAAAATTTATGTTAGAATACTATTCGTTTCTAATTCCCAATGTTGATGAATGCGTTAAAACATTCATCAAAAGGATGAATAATATTTTCATCCTTCTAGTAGTTAGGTTAGGTTGAATAGTGGCAACTAGGGTTTAGAAGTGGAAACTATTTAGGGCTTAGCAATGGCTAGGGTTAAATGGCAGCTTGTCAAACACCTTTCCTGTCCATTTATCTACTAATTGTGGCAATACATCTATTGATTATACCAATGTTTTTGCTAGTTATGCCACCAAATTTGATGATTGTGTGAATACCTTTCACGACTAAGTGAATACTTTGCTAATTCAACTAAAACCTGTGAAAATAATCTTCAGGACTCTAGATGCCAAATCCTTCATTTCTACAGTTATTATTCACAAATTTGTTACTCATCAAAATCAATATTGGGTTGATTGCATGATCTTTCATCTATTATTCATCTTCATTACTCTATATATGTGGTTTTTATATGTCACAATGTTCATCTTCTACCTCCATATCAAAATTCTTTACTTGAAATCCACGTATATTCTATTCCCAAGACACTAACATTTGTTGTGTTGATTCTAAACTTTAGATTCCATGTATTTATAGGGTTGGAACTTATTCACATTAACCAACACATGATTGGTCTTTCATTATCTCCTTTCATGGTTTTGAATGCACATAGAACCTTCAAGCTTTGTAGTTATTACAAGTCATAATTTGCATTGTAGCATTTGAAGGATATAACCTTTGTAATCTTTTAGTTAGTTAATACAATTGTTCCATTTCATGAACCTTGAATGTTTCATTTCTTGCTTGATTTTAAGTTGTTTCCAATACAAGGTACGTTGCAAATGAAATTACAATTCGGTGCAACACCATCCAAGGAAGTGCTTGGATATTGTGATGCGGATTGGGGTGGTGATTTTGAAGATAGGAGGTCCACCACAAGGTTTGTTTTCATGATCGGAGGTGGAGCCATTTCTTGGAGTAGCAAACGACAACCTACAATAACATTATCCACCACAGAGGCGGAATACATGGCAAACATGCAAGCCACAAAAAAACCCATATGGATAACAAAATTGATGATGGATTTAAGATACATGGAGGAAAAAAAAGTGATGGTGATTCAAGGCGACAATCAAGGTGGGATATCATTGACCAAAAATCCCATGCACAAACAAAACAAATTGATGTCCAACATCATTTTGTTCAAAAACGAGTTGAAAATGGAGAAGTTCAATTTGAATATTGTCTAACAGAACAAATTGGGGCGGATGTCTTTACCAAGGCATTATCCAAAGATCGACATCTTAAGTTGATAAACATGATTGGATTAGAAATTTCATAAAGTGGGACTGTTAGAAATCTTATTTGATTCTAATCTCCAAAGTTGGTGAATGTGATTTACATTCATCAAAAGGATGAATAATATTCACATGCTTATAGTAGTTAGGTTAGGTTGAATAGTGGTGGCTAGAGTTTGGAAGTGGAGGCTACTTTAAGGTTAGGAGATAATATATAATGAAGTGGTTTTGAGTAGTCATTCATTCTATCCTTTCATGGTTTTGAATGCACATAAAACCTTCAAGCCTTGTAATTATTACAAGTCATAGTTTGCATTGTAGCATTTGAAGCATATAACTTTTGTAATCTTTTAGTTAGTTAATACAATTGTTCCATTTCATGAACCTTGAATGTTTCATTTCTTACTTGATTTCAAGTTGTTTCCAATACAACCTAACTCTAACTATTACCAAACCTTAACCCTAGCCATTGCCAAGCCCTAAGTAGCCTCCACCTCCAAACCCTAGCCACCACTATTTGACCTAACCTAACTACTATAAGGATGTGAATACTATTTATCCTTTTGATGAATGTTTAAAACATTCATCAACATTGGGAATTAGAAATGAATAGTATTTTTAACAATGGGCAAGTTGTTCAAGGACAAAAAAAAACGAGTTAAGCATTGAAAGTTGGTTTCATTTGTTGCCAAAAGTTATGAGTGTATTCGAAGTTTTGGAAATCACAAAAGCATGAGCGAAGATAGTGCGATTGATAAACTATAAAGAATAACAAAGGAATAGGAAGAGTAGAAGAGTGAGCATAGACATATATAGGAGGAGGAAGTGGAATTGTTGAGAAAAAAAGAAGTAAAAAAAAAGTTATGAAAAGTAAATAGTGAAGGAATGTTGAATATTTAGTTGTTGGCTATAAGGGTGTTGTTGCATTCTTCATCATCTTTAGAATGCGTAAAAGGAGAAGCGTACAATGAAAAGATATAATTTACTTAAATAATAATTTTTGATATAGATCAAACTGGAACATCTATAATTGAATTTTTGCACAAAAGTAAAAGACGTTAGTGTGCAAGTGCATAAACAGGATTAGGAGCTACATCAATGGATCCGGTGTTCATCGAAGAATTAAAGGAAGACAAAACTATGGAATAAGAATTTGTGGAAGCACAAACAATGCACATGGACATAGGGGAGAAAAATGTTATTATGGCATGACTACAACCATCCATTGTTGATAATAGCACAACTAAGGGCGATGGAGATCAAGATGCATGAGTTGTTAGAAATATTATTAGATTCTAATCCCCAAAGTTGGTGAATATGATTTACATTCATCAAAAGGATGAATAATGTTCGCATCCTTAATAGTTATAGTTAGGGCTTAGAAGTTGTGTAAACTTTGGGGTTAAGTGGTGGCTAGGGTTTGGAGGTGGCTGATACATTAGGGTTTGGGTTAAGATGGCAATTACTTTAGGGTTGGGGTTTGAAGATGGTGGCTACTTTAGGGTTAGGGAGTTCTATATATAAAGGTGTTTGTGAGTGAGTTATTCATTCTCTCCTTTCATGGTTTTGAGTGCACATAGAACCTTCATGCGTTGTTAGATGTTGTAAGTCATAGTTTTGTGATTGTAGCATTTGAAACATACAACCTTTATAATATTCTTGTTAGTTAATACAATTGTTCCATTTCATGAACCTTGAATCTTTCATTTCTTGTTTGTTTTCAAGTTGTTTCCAATATGAAGAAGATGTTATAACAAAAAGAAGACATCATGGACAAAGCTAAACTTTTGAAGAAAAGTATTCACATTCTAGATCCTAAGCGATTCATGTGGATATAAACAAAATAAAACTATGATAAACATGTTGAGAGGATGGAGGATTGGGAGGATATTAGTGAAGAAGAAGATTGGGCTTTTAAAACAAGGTTTATTCTTGTGTTTTTGATGAATTGGGAAGCACCGATGCTAGATGTCATGTAATAATTTTTTAACACATTCGTTATCAAAGGCACATATATTTACTTTGGGCATAAAGATAAGGTGTATGTCATTAGCAAATACTTGATTGTACATGTTTATGGAATATTCACAAATGGGTATGTAAAAGACCTAAAAGGGCAAGTCAATAATCATTAGCATTACAGAATTGTAGAATTACACCTACAAATTATGTAGCAAATTAGTGGAATGCAAAGAGTTTAGGTTTGCCATACTTAATAGGATATCATGTAATCATATTTGTGATTTATCAAAGAAATAAAGATATTTTAGCAACAAGCACACCATTACATTGATGAAGGTAAAAAAAGGGCAGAAGGTAAATTGGGCATAGATTATATACAATAGTTAATGAAGTGAACTAGATTGGTGGTATAAGTATGTCAAGGAAAATAAGGGAGATAAGGACACTTGTTAGTTTGCATTTGTATTAGCAAAAATCTTTCAATATTTGTTTGTTCACCAAAAGGAGAATCCACATAAACAACCGGCTAAGGTGAAGAAAACTAAGGAGGAGATGCAAATAACATTGGAAAATAGAAAGAGGGATATAGCAGAATCTCCAAGAAGTGCTCTTAAAAGGAAGATGAAAGTTGAGGAAGGTGAAGCCTTAGGCTTAGGTAAAAGGGAACATAAAAGCATAAAAGTAAGGGCATAAAAAAATAATGAGGGTAATGTGGCACCATTTACAATGCCAACAATGGTATAAATAGTGCCAACAATGGTGTAAGTAATGCCAATAGTGGTACATGCAACCAAACATCATGTAGAGGTACCACATATGACATCTCCATAGGAGAGACAACTAAGGGAATAGAGGCAAAAAGTTAAAAGGGAACATGACATTAGGTTTCCAAAGGGTGAAGAACATCTGCACTTGGATGGGGACATATATGAAAACTAGATGGAAACCATTGGAAGTCCACAACATTTTCAACATTTACAACATCATTTGCAGCAACAACAAACACAAGAAGGTTTTCAAGCTACTAGACTGTAGATAAAGAAAGTGGAAACACAACCTTCTTTTGCAATGTTTAGACCACCAGAACTACAACTACTAGTTAGTAGACCATGATTTATAGAAGGAGAACCATTTGAATTTGGGTTAGGGGAGCATATTGGTGTAGGAGATGGGAATATCTACATAAGGATTTAAAATTCCTACAACACATAAAAATACACCAAAGTTTGTGGAAAAGGTAGTTGTAGAGGTAATGCAAGTAGATAAGGTAGCTGAATTATTTCAGACCATGGCAATTGTGAATATGAATATGGGGAATTTGAATTTGGAGGTGAGTAGTGTTAAGAATAGATTAGTCACAGAAGAGAAAGAGAAGGCTATTTTACATGTGGAATTGGATAAGGGGAAGGATTTCCAAAAGGAATATAAGCATAACATAAATTTTTTGGAAGAAAGTGGTTAGATGCATTGTTGCCTTATAAGCAACAAAAGAAAGTTTTGGGTAGTCAGGTGGAAACATTGACTAAGGAAAAGAAGGAAAAAGAGAATGGTTTCACATATTTGGAATTGGTGAATTTAAATAATTCATTTCTATTGAATTATGAAGAGCTTAAAAGAAAGGTAGTAAAAGCAGGAAAAAAAAGGTTGGTGGAGGAAAAGGAGTATTAGAGGAATTTGTAACAATTGTGAGCATAATTGGAGATTACATAGGAATAGATGAAGAGTATGGACCCAATTTGTGTCAAGAAAAGGTTGATTATGAGCATATGGTGCAATATTATATTCTAATGAGGATAAAGAACAAGATGAAGGATTATGAGGAAAAATTTGAGGAATGGTGGGAGATTATAGAGTGTTTTGCAAAGGAGTTAGAGAAGAATCTAGTTCAGTAAAGAACTGATGAAAGAATCCTAAGATACAAGTTGGAAGTTTATCAAAAGAATTTTCTAGACTTTGTCTATGGTAGTCCAATAAGTACAAAGGCAGTTGACAAGGATGAGGAGGTTAAAGTAGGGTCTAGTGGAATAGCTCAAAGAGGAGGAAGGGTAGACAAAAAAGTCACGTACCCTAGGAAAAAAAACTCAAGAGGAGGAAGTATTGACAAAAAAACCACAAGACCTCATATGAGGGGGCCAAGAAGAGAAAAAGTCACAAATGACTCAAGAACAAGAGTAGGTGGGGACTTTTCCAACAATAGAAAAAAAGGTATCCAAGATACATCCCCTAAAAATAGAACCACACATTAAGTTAGTGGAAAAAGAAATCAGAACTATATAGCCAGAGGTGGATACACAACCACTAGTTGTTAAACAAGTCAAGAGTACAAAGATTATAGTGTAAGAAACATATGATTAAAAGGTTGTAGAATGCTTTCATTTCATTTTCTGTCATTTCATAAAGATTTTGAAGATAGAATCCAAAGTACAAAGGAGGTAATGTTAAGGGGGTAGGATGATTACATGGTTTGGATGAACAAGGCATTTGGGATATAAACTATTCCTAGAACATTGTAGGTTTGAATTTCGAATTCTTGTTGGTTTTGAATCATGATGATGTGACTTAGAACTACCCAAAGAAAGAAAAAAAAATTCATTATTTATTGGAAACAACTTGAAAACAAGCAAGAAATGAAACATTCAAGGTTCATGAAATGAAACAATTGTATTAACTAACAAAAACACAAAGGTTGTATGCTTTAAATGCTACAATCACAAAACTATGGCTTGCAACATTTAACAAGGCTTGAAGGTTCTATGTGCACTCAAAACCATGAAAGGAGAAAATGAAAGACTACTCAAAACCACTTCACTATATACTATCTCATAATTGTAAGTAGCCACCACTTAACCCCAACCCTAGCCACCACCAAACCCTAACCCTAGTCGTTGTCAAGCCCTAACCCTAGGTGACACCAAGCTTTAACCCTAGCCGTCGCCAAGCCTTAACCCTAGCCGTCACCAAGCCCTAAGTAGTTTCCACTTCTAAACCCTAACCGCCACTATTCAACCTAACCTAACTACAACAAGGATGAGAATATTATTCATCCTTTTGATGAATGTAATTGAATAATATTTCTAACACTCCCATTTTATGAAATTTTTAATCCAAACATGCTTATCAACTTATGATTGTTAGAAAAACTATTCGTTTTTTATTCCCAATGGTGATGAATGCATTAAACATTCATAAAAAAAATGAATAATATTCTCATCCTCGTAGTAGTTAGGTTAGGTTGAATAGTGGTGGCTAGGGTTTAGAAGTGAAAATTATTTAGGGCTTGGGGGCGGCTAAGGTTAAGGCTTGGCAACGGCTAGGGTTAGGGTTTGGCAGTGGCTAGGGTTAGGGTTTGGTGGCGGCTAGGGTTAGGCGACGGCTAGGTTAGGGTTAAGTGGCGGCTACTTTAAGGTTAGGAGATAGTATATAGTGGAGTGTTTTTGAGTGGTCTTTCATTCTCTCCTTTCGTGGTTTTTGAGTGCACATAGCACCTTCAAGCTTTGTAGTTATTACAAGTCATAGTTTGCATTGTAGCATTTGAAGCATATAACCTTTGTAATCTTTTAGTTAGTTAATAAAATTGTTCCATTTCATGAACCTTGAATGTTTCATTTCTTGCTTGATTTCAAGTTGTTTCTAATAATGATGTTGTTCTTTGGATAATGTTTTGGCAAGGACATCCGCCACTATGTGTTCTGTTGGACAATATTCAAATCTAACTTCCCCATTTTCAACTCATTCTTGAACTAAATGATGTTGTACATCAATGTGTTTTTTTCATGCATGGTGACTGGGATTTTTTATCAATGATATCGCACTTTGATTATCGCATCGAATCACCATCACTTTATTCTCCTCCATGTATCCTAAATCCATCATCAATTTTGTTATCCATATGGCTTCTTTTGTGGCTTGTGTGCTCGCCATGTACTTCGCCTCCATGGTGGACAATGGTATTGTAGGTTGTCATTTACTACTTCAAGAAATGGCTCCACCTTTGATCATGAAAACAAACCTTGTGGTGGACCTCCTATCTTCAAGATCATCACCCCAATCTGCATCATAATATCCAAGCACTTCCTTGGATGGTGTTGCACTAAATTGTAATTTCATTTGCAACATACTTTGCAAATATCAAAAGATTCGTTTGATGGCCATCCAATGTTCCATGCTAGGATTGGCCATATGTTGATTCAACACACTTATTGGGTATGTCTATTGGAAACAACTTGAAATCAAGCAAGAAATGAAACATTCAAGGTTCATGAAATGGAACAATTGTATTAATTAACTAAATGATTACAAAGGTTATATGCTTCAAATGCTAGAATGCAAACTATGACTTGTAGTAACTGCAAAGCTTGAAGGTTCTATGTGCATTAAAAAACATGAAAGGAGAAAATGAAATACCACTCAAAAACACTCCACTATATATTATCTCCTAACCCTAAAGTAGCCGCCACTTAACCCTAACCTAGCCGCCACCAAACCCTAACCCTAGCCATTGCCAAACCTTAACCCTAGCTGTCGCCAAACCCTAACCCTAGCTGTCGCCAAGCCCTAAGTAATTTTCACTTCTAAACCCTAGCCACCACTATTTAACCTAACCTAACTACTACGAGGATGAGAATACTATTCATCCTTTTGATGAATGTTTAACACATTCATCACCATTGGGAATTAGAAACGAATAGTATTTTTAACAATAATCCACCTTGTGAAATTTCCACATCTATTAGACATGAAATCTACTTGGTGCCATTAAGTTTATGTTGAACCTCATGAAGATTAAGAAATAACTTAATGGCCACCAAATAAATTTTTGATTTCGATAAAAAGGTTTTCTATTTCGCAATTGACTTATATCATTTGGGGGTGAGCCATTAGGTGGATTTCGTGTCTGATGGAGATCAAAATTCCATTGAATGGCCACCAAATGGATTTTCAACTTGTTCATGGGTTTGTCGAACAAAAATTTGTTGGAAGAAATAAGTGGAAATAAGATCTTTTGACTTTTGACCTAATCTATTTTGGTATTACATCAAATATTTTTTATAGTGGTTGGTTCCAAAATCGTCATGAACATGGCCATTATTGGTTCAAGTGTTGTACGAATTCACATTTATTTTGTGAATCCATTCATTTATTGAGACCAAGTAATGGCTAGGGGATTAAATGTTGGTGACAATGTTGATTTATGTAATTCCATGTCTAATATATAAAAAATGCAAATTGGTTTTGGGAAATTAAAAGATGCCATGCTTGTTTTAATATTTGGTCTTTTTGGAATTGAAAATCATGAACGTTTCACCATCAATTGGTGTTAAGAAAAAACAATATACCTTCCATAAAGGAAGATAAAGTTGTCAAACTTAAAAATCTCCATTTCAAGGATGGATAGATTGTTGTATGAGGAATCAACTTGAAACATTGGAGTTGTTTGTTGTGTTTTGAATTATAGTCCACATTTTCCTCATGAAAAAATTGCATGGGTGAAAGAGGAGTTTTGGAATATGTCTTTTGAAGATAAAAGAGTTTATGGTCTAAACATTCCACATCAAATGCATTTGAGAGCTAATGTTAACAAACATAAAATTTATCATTATTCAGGGGGTTGATATTTATGAAAAAGCTTGGTACAAAGTTGTGAGTTTGGCACAATCAACATACATGGTGTATTGTCATGAACCACTTGATGGCCACCAAGTTGAAATTAAACATTAATTACATATTGTCAAAAATGTTCAATCAATTTGAAGGTTTAAGATGTTGATCTTTTCATAAATTTTTTACATTGGTCCTCTTTTAGATTGCAAATTAGCAAGGCATTAAACATTGAGGGAATCTTTCATTCAATTATAAGTTGCTTGAGAAGGAGACATGATCATTTGAATGTTGATGTTAGGAAATGGGGTTCAACATTGCCAAATGTATTGTTCAAGAAAAATTGTAGGATTTGATATGAAAAGTTGAAAAGAATAGTGATGGTGCAAAGGAACACAAAATGAAATTTCAAAAACAAAACATTCACCATAAATCACATGGATGACTTTTTCATATGTGGAAATTTAAACCAATCCAGTTCAATGAATAATACATTTGTATCATCCATGACAAGATGGATTATTTCAAATTTGTTTTTCCAAGGCTTGTAGTAAAAACAGAATGGTTTCAAGTCTTGGTCAATTCCCAATCACTTTCAATGGAATGATTACCCATGGTCACGGAGTTTCAACCTTTGATAAATATTCCAAATTTTTTTGGCCAAATGATCCCAATTTTACAATTGGCTCGTTGTTGCAACTTATTTTAACCTTAGAAAAGGAGCTTGTTAATTAATGAACAAATGATTTTGTTTGAACATGAACCACAAAATGCATTCTTTCATTGATGAATTTTCATTGGTTGCTTACATTGAAGGTTTAAAAAAACTTCATTGGTGTTAAACCATTGCCAAGTTCAAGATGTTTTTTCAAATGGACAACTATGTGAAGTATAATAAGAATCATCACTTGCATGCATTCTTATCTTTCCTAATTGTAAGAAATACATTCAAAGAAGTGCAACTAAGGATTTTACATAGATGGAAATTTATATATCTTTCAATAGATTGAAAAAGTAGGATAATTATGTTCTGGCTAAGTTGATGAAAACATTTATGATTTCACAAGATCATCCTTTCATTCCCCAACTTATCCAATAAATTCCATGTTAAAAAATTGAGTCAAAAAATGTTTGAATGATGGGCCACAAATCTTAGTTGGGCATATGGATATGCATTCATTTCATCTTTTTATGGATTTAATTGGGTGGCCTATGATGCATTATAAACTACCCCCTATTGAGTGCTATGGAATCTCTAATTCAATCATGGCATGCAAATGATTGAGGTCAATTGAATCTATTTATTGGACTTCCAAATTCTATTCCTTTTCACCCTACATAGGGGAATGATGCATCTAAGTCAATTGAGAAAGAAAATCTATTAGTGATGGGCTTTTTAAATACATAGAGTTTTGGAGGCTAAGGATGTGCAAGGATGAAACTTATGTTTAAAGCTTGGTCCATATGTGGATTACTAGAAAACATTTTTGAGTTATCAAAACCTTTGCCAACTCAAAGTTTAACACACTTGGATGGTTTAAGCAATTGAAGATCTAATTAAATGTGAGGTTTCATTCTTGCCATTGTTGATGTTAATTCTAGAGACCCAATCATCATTGCATATTGTGGTCTTATGAACACACAACCATCCTTGAAGATAGCCACTTGCACCCCTTTTCAAGACTTGGGCCCAAGGGCTCCAAGATAAATAATAATTATATACCAATAGTCTCGCACTCTAGTTATTATTTTGAGGTCTATTATTTTAAAAAAAATGCAATTCAATGGTTATTTGGCTCTAAAGAAGAGTATTTTTTATATTATTATTTTTTATGTTTATGTTGACTCATTTCATATTGATATGGACCCATGCTCTATGGTAGTAATCTAACTTGCATATATGCAAATAACATTATTTTAGTTCATTATATATGTAATAATGACCTATTGCCCACTAGTCCTTTTATTCCCCTTATTGTATTAAGTTCAAATTATGTTATTTGTTAATGTTTTGATAAATTGAAGTTTTTATAAGTTGTACTTGATGACCACCAAGTGACCTTCCTTGCATTCACCATGTTTAGTTAAGTTTGAAAATTAACATTTTAGTGCAAAAATTAATTAAACACATGGTTGTTGTTTGTACAATGCATAGGGTAGATAGATTGGTACCAAACACTTATTATCTTAGAAAGCTAGGGTTGAATGACTATGCATTTGATGACCTAAATGTTTCAATACTTTTTGGTAGGCACTAGTCTAGACACCAACAACCCATAGAACACATTCCAACCTTATAACAATGCCCTAAATGCCCCCAGAACATGTCACTGTACACCTTATACATGACACAATACACCCTCCTCCACAACCACTAAAGCTTGAAATATTAGACAATTATTTGCAATTACCAAACACATTTATATTAAATGGCCAAAATCTCCAAATAAGTCCATCCCCTCCCAAAATGACAATATGACTTTATTACCAATGTGGCTTGAGCGACCAAATGTACCCATTACCAAACACAACGTTGTACACACTAGTCATATTCATCTTGATAAAATTTCCCCATTATCTAATTCCAAACATCAAATTACCCATGACTGACTTGTCCTTCAAAATCTCCAAACCAATAATCAACTATTGGACCTTTGGTAATATCCAATTTGTTGTGCAATTATGAGCAATGAATTTGGGTCATGAGGTCTACCTTGAACTAGAAGGATGTTCAATTATGGACCTTGATTTGGTTGTGGGCCCACTTACCCTACTCTACAACTTTCTAATAAAAACATAAGATGCATTCCAATTGCATTGGATCTTTTTTCTCGAGAACAAATTTTTCTCTTCATTATCAAGGTGTGGGCCTAATTGTAGATCCTGTGAATGATGTGTGGTGTTGAACTATCACATTAAGAACAAAAAAATGATCGAAAATAATTTTATTTAAAATGTATATTACTTTTGTGTTGAGTACTTGTCATATTTTGATGTGTTTTAACATTTTGAAGGAAAATATCTTTTGCATGTACACTTCTCAAGGATGCACATATTAATGTTAAGTGGATTGACAACTTATTGTCAATATGAATTGGACATTGGACTTGGGGACATTATCATGTGATTCTGAACCACACCCCCTTTCTGATGACATTACAATTTGCCACAAATCAGATTGATTATTGATACACAGTGACACTTTTGTAAATTACCTTCAAATTTAACAGATCACCATAGGTTGCATGCAAATGAAAATACAAAGAAAAAGATAGCAGTTTTTCATTGTGACCCAATTTCCAAAGAGGTGATGGTATTTGCCATCAAGGATCATAGAATTTTGTATTGGATAGCATAAGTTTAGATCAATCATTGAAACATGCATTAATTATAGTTGATCAGGATGTTGTATTTCTTGAATTGAAAAGCCTAAGTTATATAATAGTCAAAAGAAAACAGAGGTTAAGTTCATGGTAGAATGACAAAATTCTTAACATGAAATTATGTGTAAACATATAGGCTAATGGATCAAATACACTTTAAAATGATATTGTTTATGTTTATCAGAATGTAATGGCCAAGGAAGAAGTGAATGAAGAAGTTTTTGACAAAAATTAAACATGATTTGTTTAAATTGTTCAAACATCATCAAGGATAAAAAGCAATGGCGAATGGGAGTTATTCACACAAAGATTATTGTTCCCTTAAACATATTACTCGAAATTGTACACAAACCTATTGTCATTTTGGAATTCCAATAATTTAAGCTAAAAACCCTTTTTGCTGCATTTAAGCAAATTTTATATTGATATTCCATTTTCAAGGTTTGAATTTCAAGTTAATTCAAGATGGTTTAATATTTTTGCATGAAACAGAATTATTGTAGTTTAACAATGCATTTGTTTTGGCAAAATCTGATATGTCTATTTGAACGTTATGTGTTGATATGACAAAACCATATAAATAGTATTTATTCAAAGCTAGACATGATGAATACATTTGTGAAGTGGATTTGCAGGCATTTTTGAAATGTTGCATATGGTCAAGATAAATGAAGCATCGACAGAATGGAAGGTATAATTTGTTGTCATATTAAATTATTTGCATGGTCAGGATATTGAGTTGTTCCCTCAAAAAGGAAAAGGCTCCAAAGTTGCCAATAAACTTAATTGAGTGATTCTTCACCTTCAAGATTAGTTTGCCTTTCCAAGGTGGAAAATGAATAATTATCATTTGGGGGGGGGGGGGGGTACAAAATTCTCTTACCACGGCCAAAGGTTGCTCATATTTGGATGAACGGTTTACCCTACAGCTAGGTGGGCCAATGTCTTTAGCTTGATCTAGTAGCGACTTGAAACTACAAATGTTGGCATGAGATTTACTGTCAGACTTGGTGCCTTTTGGTCACAAAAGATGATGGCTTTAAGCCAAGTTTGTGACATAGTGGTAGAGAAACTACCAAAACTCTAAGGAGGGGTCAAGATTTGATTCATTTGTTCTGCTTAAAATAAATGACAAGTTTCCATCCCAACCTTGAAAATCAGAGCTGTACAAAGAATGTCATATTAGGTCGTGAAAGGGTGTCACTATGGTTTCATTATTTTGTACAAAAGCCTACCCTTCAAGCTTCATGGTTTTAGTATAACTTCACATAAACACCTGAAACTTTTTTTTGGGTGGAATATCCTTGGACATGAGATGGGTATGAAAAAGGTTTGAACTTGAACAGTTCAATAATGGGAAGGGTCTTGCAGGTGCTAGTAATTGACGAAATGACAGTAAAGGTCCTCTCTTGCTCATGCAAAATGACAGAGATTACTGATGAAGGCATATCATGTGCACACATCTTTCCCTCGCAACATGGACACATCTTATGTCCATTCATGATTCATTTTGTATTCACAATTGAAACAAAAAAGTGTTGATATTGGTTTTGTGAAAGCATTTATTTCAATAAATAAAAGGCAACCCCACAATGAACCAATCACTGATCAAAAATCTAAATTGGATTTGCTGAAAACTAGTTTAAAAAAAATGTAATTAATACCCTAGGATGCTAGGTAGGTTACTAATTTGAGTTTAATATAGACCGCTACTTTTTTGCTCTTGGGGCGGGGGGGGGGGAAACAGTGGTAGAGGACATCAACAAAAGAAGGGAACCACTGCCTACCCTTGATGCTATCTACTTTATTCAATCATCTGCGGAGAGGTGGGCTATTGCATGTTTCTGAAATGTTGGGCATCTATATTTCAAATAAGTGTTTGTTTGTTTGGATGTGATCACCCTGTAACCCTGCCAACTATCCCCCCATTGACCCTCCCTGCTTTTGTTAAAGCTAGAAAGCCTTTGACAAGGTGGTGTGCACAGTTGCCATTTCTCAAATTTCAGACCGATGAAGCAGAAGTGATTGAATTTTGAGAATTTTTGAATCCCAAAATTAATTAAAATTCTAATAGATGATTTTTTCACAAAGAAGTTTGAAGTTAAGCCGACTGAATGGTATTGAGATGGGTGATGTTACAAGAGGTTTAATATGCTTGGGCCAAACGACACAGGGCACACACTTTTAAGGATTACTGAAAGATGTTGAAAGATGGGGAGCGATCAGGGGATAGGCATGGCTACTTATGGGTTTGACATTCACTTTGGGCATGAAATTCCACAATCCTCATTGGGTGATGCAGGGTGAAGTCGTTGATTGAAGATATGTCAGGAACGTCAGCATTATATAAAAAGTCGGTAACATTGCCCACTGACTTTTGCGATTCAATTCAAATTAAGATTATGTTTTACTCCAAGTCAAGCCAAGTAGCTTTAATTCAGCAACATTAAGGCCCGCTTCACACTAGGAGTCAGGGCCAATGTTCAACCCAAATCAAGCATTCCTATTGGTGCCAAAGTTGAAATCAGCGCCAAGGGCCTTACACTAGGAGTCAAGGTTGGAATAGAAAAAATATTCTCAATTTGCCCCAATAAACGCTGAACTTTATGGCCGTGTATTGCCCCCAAGGCTGAAAAACGGATACCATCGAATTTAGGAAGCCAATTTGCAACCCTTGGGGCCAATGTTCCAGCATTCATTAATATCCTGACGGTCAATTTTCTGGCATTTATTAGTAATATTTTTTGGCCCTGTCTCCTAGTGTAAAGCGGGCCTAAATTTGCATATATGGTATTTAGTGAAAGATTTTTAAAACTTTATGACAGGGCACATATATTCTTTTCTTCTCCAATTTCTCATGGGTTGTTGTTGAGTATCAAAGATAATGCAAGTATGATGTCACGGATCACAAATCTGAAAGAGGTAAATTGTTCCTTTTATGAAAGTTGAAAGTTTATTGGTCATTTTGAGTGCATGAATTGAACAATTGTGCATCATCATTTGTATCTTTGCAATTTGGAAATAATAATAATGGTGAAGCAATTCTATATCCTTGTGCACTACGGCTCTCAATTTGCTTTTGATGGTAGCCATAATGATTGAAACCTTCTTCTTTAAATTATACATATGGCTTTTTATTTAAAAGATGGGTTATATGCATCACTTTAATACTACTATTTTGGAAATCATCCAATTAAAGGTAATTTCAACATGAATGTTCAACTGGAGACCTAATGTCCCACCAGTATGTCACATTCTAAATCTTAATATTATATGTTTACATGCACCCTCCAATATTATCAATAAAGTGGGTGTGTCCCATATATATATATAGTAGTTAATTTATTTCAAAATTAATGTAGAAATTTCATGCAGATGAACTTGGAATATTTAACAGTGGACATGCAAGTATTCCTCCAACATTCCACAACCATGAAAACTGAATAAAACCAATGACAACAAATAATTAAGATTGAATTTGGGGTCAAGAATTAATTTTCCAATGGATACAAATTCTGTTTATTATTACTACATGATAGTCTACATCAAACAAATATGTTAATGAAATTGGAACTCATATTTGTTGAATTTTGCAATGTCTACATGCTAAATAATTGGAATTTGTTGTTGAATGAATTAATTATCCAATCATGTCAAAAGGGTTTCACAACAGGCAATATGAGAACTTTTGAACGATTTTTTGGAGAGTACAAGGAAGGATCCCATGATTTTGATGAATGTATTCAAATAATTGCTTCACGCCTGTCAACAGTTTTCTTTTCCATGAAGGTGCAATTTTTTCACAATTGTGTCTTGAAAAAGAATGTTCATCATTGTTGAGGTATGTCCTCTGATGGATGGGCTTCAAGATTTGGTATATTGGGTAGTAATTTTTTGACAAGAACATGAATTGGAAATTTCATGGGTGTTTGAAGTGTTCCCTAGCTCCATCTAATTGGGTAAGAAAGGAGCAACTTTGAGGGGCATCAAACCCATGTGTCAAAATTAGTGACCTCAACTCCTTTGGTCACGCAAAGAAAATAAGGAATAGGACCTAGGGTAGACATGTTACTGAGTAAACAGTTAAGCTCATAGAGCTTTGAATTCTAAGAAATTCCTCCTTTTCTTTTCAAGTTTAAAAAGCTTTTTTAGAGCTTGACTTTGCACACCCATGGCAGTTTAGAATGTTCAAAACAAGCAACAAAACAAATGAGGAAGATATAATTGTCAAAAATAGACGGGTCAATGTTCAGTCATTGATTTAATTCACATTTAAAATTTCAACACAGTCATTATTTTTCATGGATATTTTGTGTTGTTCCTTTATTTCTAGAGTTCAAATATGGAACGATAAGTTTAATGTGGTGCACCCATAAATTTTTATATGATTGAAAATGGACAAGAATTGAGGAAAATATGAGATCTAGAAATAAGACATTGTTTGAACAAAAACATATTACGTGATTTCAAAATGCTTTGTTTTTCCTTTGTTTGCTTTTGGAGCTGAATGAGCTAATGTAAAGCTTAGCTTGGTGCTTTCATAACTCTTACATCAATCAAAAGAGAAAAAAAAATGAGAAAAAATCAAAAGTGTTTGGTCACCACCAAGTAATTGGTGATGAGCTTTATTTAATGGCATATGTACCCAATTTGGAGCCATCATAAAAAATTGTGGAGTCTCTAACACATATTAAACCTTTGTAATAAAAAGTACATATATACTTTTGGAAGTCCTTGGGCCCCTCAATTATAGGGGACAAATTCTTAAGTAAAATATCCCATGTAGGAGTCTTCTTTGGAATTATTTTCATGGTTTTAATAGTTCTTGAAATTGTTTTTGTAGTTTTGAATAGATATAAGCCTTCCCTCAATACTAAAATCTTAGGAAATCATGACCTCTTTACCTATAATTCATGTCAAGAGCTTTTCAATGACGACTTAAATCAAACATGATTATGATGTTCTTAGTGTGTACATGGCTCGTTGAAGAATGTTCTAACTTTTGATCTTTTAGGGGAATGCAATGACCTTTTTAGCTAAAATCATGGAGATATCTTCCCAAGGTTATTCACACTTGCTAACATCACCACAAGTGCTTAGGTGGATCCCATTTACCAAGCACTCCTAGCCAGGTCAAGTCTTAGACTTGTGTTCAACATACATCCATGATTGAATCCGATGCAGGACCACACCTGCTCAAAACCATGTTCCAATGGCATTATGAAAATCCCTGCTAATGATTATCAAATGTTGGTCACATATCCAAGATGAAGGCCATAACACTACAACTTCGACTTCTTTTTGTCGCATTTGTCAAAGTTTTGTAAAATGGCCATGGTTTTATGCATAGACATGCCTTGTTACTTATAAAAGCTTCATGAAGTGGAACTTGTGATTACAGGAATTTCCTTTTGTGCGTTATCATGCACCCAAGTCAACTCTTGGTAATACAACCACTAGCACCATAACTCATGATCCAATAACTGCAAAATTGGCAAATGCACTTTGGGAACAACTTATGAGATACAAGGGGTCAACTCTTGAGTTTCCCCACATGGAAACATGTGAACTTATCATTGTTGATCGTTCAATCGATTTGGTATGTTTCCTTGTTGACTATAATGTCCATACACTCCTAATTCACCTTAAAAAATACATCAAATTTCTGCCCAAGGGGTGATGGTTCATCACTACAGCACATTCTGGTCACAGGTTTGAAGCAAGTGGAGTGCAGATGAAAAATTTATTGACAATCTATCAGTGAGCTTGATTTCGGGGTGCCAGTGACTTGTCAAGTTGGGTCTCTCATTGTGCTTCAAAAGAAAATAAAAGTGAATCAAATGTTTAATTTTCGAAATTAATCAATGATTGATTAATTAACTAACGGTTGGCTATGACCAACTAGGTAGATGTCAGATGCAAAAACATACCCATTGAAAACTTCTATAGGATCAAGTCATATTTAAGGGTTTGTAATACATTAGAAAAATTCTTAAAGTGACCTTGCTTTGGGTCCTTCATTCACCCCTACCTGCCTATTTTAACCGCAAACCTTGCTATCCATAAAGTGAAAGAATTTTATTGAGTCAGAGGTGAAACTTAGTATCAAAGTATTTAATGCATAGATTCAAATAATTATAGTAGCAATAAGCTCAATGATAATGAAGATGCTCAAGAAAAATAAATAAAAAATAAACTTAGACTACCACAAAATTCAGTGGAATTTAGGTTTCACCTTGTATTCACTCCCCATTTAAATGCAATGTATTTTTTTTAATTTTTTCTTTCTAATCTCATCCCCTTAATGATCAAACTTAGGAGATTAATATTATGTTTTCTTCGCTTTATGGAGATCTCTATTATCTATTGTTTGTGGCTCAATGCAATAAATGTTTTTTTTTTCCTTTTAAGGGGCATGTGATATTTCACACCTTGACTTTAAGGAGGCCAGTGTTTCAAGTAAAACATCCACCAACGCTTAGTCATGACTCCAACCCCACAAAATATTCCAATACTTACGTTGAACCACAATTCACTCAAAGACTTTAAAATCAAGAATAAAATGTCCACAAAGTTCCGTCCATTTTATCCATTTGCAAATGTCCCATCCTTATTTCCCACTGCAAACCATTTCCCCAAGTGATGTCTACCATATAATGGCTAACACACCTTTCCAAGCTTTAGTTTGGGATTTGAAACATTATTCAATGTCATGTCAACTTTTTTGAACCACCTCTGGAAGTTAAAGGTTAGTTTCAAGATTTATGTGGTATCTGGTTTCCAACCCCACTAGCAACCTATTTCTATGAACTAAAGAAAATAAAGGATTTAACACCACATTGGCCACATGCAGGTTGCACCAGTTATACATGAATGGACATATGATGCTATGTGCCATGATCTTTTGGACCTAGATGGGAACAATTACACTTATGAGGTATTTGATGCATCCACTAGGTCATTGTGGCAAATTCCTTTTTTATATTAATTTAGTGACAAATATCATCATGCTTCCACTCATAAAGCTCTAAAATTACAATTCCAAAATTGATATACAATTTATTTTGGTACATGAAAATCAATCAAAAACCTTGACAAATCTAAAGCAACGAATTTGTTTACAAGAGTTGAATATTACCCATTGTAAATGGTAGATTTGCAAGGTACAACGGCTTTTACACCACCCTATTCTTCAAAGTGGCTATAGGACTATGCTGGAAATGTTCTTAATTTTCCAACTAAACATGGTTGAGTGATCTTCCACCCTATCAAGGATATTCCCCTCCTTTCAAAAGTGGGTAAATTGTAACTAAAACTGTGAGGGTAGAATGGATGCCCAACCCTACCCCAAAGGGATACTTTTGAGGTATTTGTACTCAGGGTCATGTGATTATGTAACCTCCCCCAAAAGGTGTAATTCCTAAATACCAGTATGGGTTTCAATGGCTAGGGCACTCAATGACCCCTAAAAATATAGTTGGTTTGATTAGAGTTGACAATATATTTTATATAAATTGAAAGCCATGGTGACTCACAAGAATGCCATGAGTCCTCACCAATGTTGGCAGGTTCTTAATTTTTGTACATACTTGACCGGGCAATGTCTTTGTATATAAATTTTTAATGTCATAAATGGTATCAAATAATTGGAAGTTGAAAATTTGATCGACTCATTTGATATCAATTTTCATTTCTAAACCTTAGTTACCAGTTGTCCACGGATAGTTCCAAGATCCACACCCTGGACCCAACTTTTGGAAGTTTTACCTTATTGAAAACCAGTTTCATATCAAGCGAACCAGTTTCTTCAGTGAAAGTTTCTTCAGTGAAAGTGTTCAGACTGTTTATATTGGAATGGATTGTTTTGGTGTTCAGAGTGTGGACACATTAGGTAGATGTACAACATCTCATCTATTGGCAGGGCCAATGTGTTTGTGACATTGTTTTTGTATGCATTGAGATAATAGAATATCAAAGGATTATTTTATAAAAATTGAAAATATTCTCATAATCCAATTCTAAGCCACCTACTTACATTTCAATAAATTATAAAAATCATTATTCTCAATAATTTGGACGCTATATATTTTTCACATCATTTGGAAAAGATGAAAATAACTTCTTCAAGGGCACTCTTGCTTTATGTGGGCTTCTATACCAGGCAAGAAAGCTATTCATGCCATAACTATAATCAAATTTGTATCATTCAACTCAAATTAAAGAAAAGGCAATTCTTCAATCTCCAAGAAGTATCAAATTCAAGATTAAATGGGAACATGAAGGTGTAAAATACATTAAACATGTTTAGAGTTTAAGGATCGATACCTAACAAGATTCAAACATGTAGGTAGGTAATTGAAATTTGACAATTCAATACTTAACCAATAAGGGTCTTGTTGATTCTTTGGATGATACCTACTAGCTTTTACTAGTTTTCCAAAATTTCAATAACTAGCAGCTAGGTTATCAAAATACTTGGATAATTGGGTGTTTTTTAACAGCTAGCTAACACCACTTCTAGCCTACTTTTTGAAGTCAGTTCTATAAGTTGTTTCAAGGTGCTTTGGGACTCATTTGAATAATTTCTTTTGCCTTAAATGCTACAAATTGGTAAATATTAAGGGATCTTATGTTTCCACCCTTGTAGGGTTGCACTTTCAATTTCCAATCATATATTAAAACCACAATGATTCATTTGCTGAAGATGTTTTACTTTTGTCCCTTCAAAACAATTATTTTGAGCTGGACATCATTCATTAGAAAAGAATGGAAGAATTCAACATGTGAACCAAACACCAATATATTATAGTACACAAATAGATCAAGCATTGAAGTGCCGAATAATTAATTAGTGTGTTAAACTGCATTTTGACATATTTTATATTTTTACCCCTAGTTTCAAATTATTATTTGTATCTTTTTCATAATTCGATGTAGAAGAACTACTTTTGCCATGCAAATGCACAATGGACTTGCAGCATTTGTTATGCTCCATGGTTGCCATTTCTAATAAACACATGGCCTCCTTTCATCACACCATATATGTCCTTAGAATCAAAGGTAGAGAGATTTGTGATCTCAACAGAGCAACAACCCTGGCCATGCCACCTACTACTGTTCAGAAGTCACAATTGACATGTCATGTCAAAAGGCATTGCAACATTTTTTTAGGTTTCCATAAATCTCAATGATGGTCCAGGTTCAAAATTTCAGCATTTCAAGTAGTGTTTTATTTTTTTTTGAAAATCAGCAAGTTCCAGGCGAGTTTAATTAATTCTGAATTTGTTCATGTATTATGGTAATAAACACATTTTAAATGGGGAATTTCTTTAAAACATGATGAATATTATACAGGTTCAACTTTTTGTGCCATTCTTTGTTGGTTTTATTTTTAGTTTGCCAAATATTGGTACCATTAAGGTCACTAGTGTTGAGAATGGTAGTTGGCAAGGAGGTTGGAGGGTAACTTCATGTAGGCTACAGCAACTAAATATGGTGGTTATTATTGGTAACCTCATAGCTAAGTGGAATAGCATGAGCAGCAAACCTTTTAAAACACTTTCACATTGAAAACTAGACAACCAAATTTGATGGAAGCCAAAGATGATATGATTAAATTACACACTTTCATTGAATTTGGTTTGCTTGTTGCTCCTGGTTTCAGGACTGGTCACTTAGATCTGCATGTTCAAGTTTGAGTTATTGTTTATACAATTATAGTGGATACCTTGGCTATACGTTATCCTTGATCTTGAATATATGTCTTGAACTTTTAACTTTGTGAGCATCAAAGAAGCTCCAATTTGTAATATTGTGAAACTTGATTATTTGAAGCTTCAAAAGAATTCACAATGATATTAGTTTCTGAAATGAATATCATAGTAGCTTGGCAACTTTGACATGTGTTTGTTGAATAATGAATTGATTTGGAAATTTCATTTGACAAATGAAATATTTCTGAAGATTCAATATTTTCCTTCACAAAAAAATTCTCTTTGAAAAATTCAATTTCTGAAGATTTAAACATTTCTGAAAATAATATAATTAGCGTTGAAGCTGGTATTATTTCTCATGTTCAATTTTGATTCAAATCACTTGAATTCCACCATTAGTCATTATGGGCATAATAGGATGATATTTTAAAGAGGTTTTGCAATTGCACATGGGCAATCTCTTGATGGGAAATATGTTTAATCTTCAACCTAGTATATAACTTTTTTTGTCCTTGTTTCTATTTTAACTTTAAGAATGCACAACAGATGTAGATTGGACAAAACTTAGTTCATAATCCATATCTAGACTCTCATTATCAAATTGAAAGTGAATTTTAAAATTATCCATTTCACAAGTTTGAAAGCAGTTTGATCTCAAGTTCACCGGATGCCTGTTATTACTCAGTTGTAATGAACCTCAACTGAGTTAGTATATGGTTTCACCTTGGTACCCAATTATGTAAGAAATAGGTCTCATATATAGGTGAATAGGTAAGAAAATAGGTTACTATTCGGTAAGTAGATGGTTTATACATAGGTAAGGGCTGTTTTACCTGCCTATTAACAACCTGCTTGTGGGCTGTTAGTAGGTAGGTAGTAAAAAAAAGCAATTGAGCTAATCACCGTGGTTAAGTACGGAACTGGAACCCAACAGAAAATTGTTTCCTGACCACTTCCATCCTTCCTTCATGGTGCACTGGTGGGTGCTAGTTCACTTTGGCCCACTAGTTGTGCTAATATTACTGTTTACTATGTCCATCGTGAAGATTAAATGTTCCCGCAACTCACCCATAAGACATGAATTTTGCACAATATTTTATTGAGACATCATTGAAATCTCAATACCCAAGCCGATCATAGTGATAGACTAATTAAAAACAATTATTTTGCTGATACCACCACCAATAAGAGTGCAATATCATGTGTAAAAGTGTTTGATGCCAGAATAAGTTTTCACATTACTTTACTACTAATTCTCATCCATTTTAATGATATAGTCCACAAATACAACTCTTAGAAGGCAAGGAATTGAAATTGAGCATGAAAAATTGAATTTGTCACATCCATGTAGAACACATGGTTTTTTTTTCAATTGTGTGATGTAGTTGGATGGGCAATCAACCATAAGTTGATTTGGCTACATACTAAATTTGAAAATAGAAAAAAACAAAATCCTTCTATATTTTTGGCTACTTACTGAATTCATCATTCAAATTAGGTGATTTGAAAAAAAAATCCTTCAATTTGGCCATTTTTCCATGAAAAATCCTTTGTATAGGTCGAAATCATATTTTATAATTCAAAACTTCGCAAAATTTCACCAGGAAACAGAAAAAGGTTGAAGATGATCACTTTTCAATAATTGTGGTAAGGAGAATGGAGTTGCTCTAGCTTAATGTTTGACTCCCAAATCACCAAATGCTTTGCAATGACTAATTGATCCAACAATCCTTGTGATATTTGGATCATTTTATAGTAGTACAATGGCGAATTGAACCCACAAACACTTTCAAGGTGGCCATCAATCCTAACCAATTGGGCTATTCTTGAGGGGGAATATAATGAAGTAGCCTAATGTGCAGGTGTCAACAAACCATGACAAAAAAGAACACAAAGAAGTATTACTAGAAGAACATGACCCCATTTGGTTGGAAATACGTGACCTACACATTGCTGATGTAGGTCTGGCTCCATGTTTCAGAGACTTATATGTGCATAGCAACATTCATTATTCATAGAAATTAGACAAAACTACTTGTTTTAATGGCAAGATTTTTGTAGGGATTGTAGGCATGCTTGAGATTGACGGAAAAGTTGCAACAATTTGGGTCCAAAAATGAAGTTGCTCACATTCAACTCAATACAAAGTAAAATAACAAACACCTTTTCATTAGCCAAATTCACAATAAAACTACGAATTTCATAAATAATAGAGGTGAATCCATTATGACACATTTTGAACTTCCTTGGCCTCAACAAATTGCTGCATAGTTAAATTCAAATTTCTGTTCCAAATATTATGATCAATGCCCAAACTTACAAATTTCATTGTGTTACCTTCTTTCAATATTAGAAATGGGCAAGAAATATCAACCAAAGATATGCAAAAAATGGCACAAGCACTCCCTCGATACCGAGATCAACTTGACAAACTCAGCTTGCATATTCATGTAACTGAAGTTTCTTACAGGATATGATATTTAAAAAATGAAACTAAATGGTACAACATAAATTTAACTGAAAAATAATGTTGTAATCACAATTCATTATAATTGATTAATTTTGTGATATGTGTGTGTGTATCCAAAAAATTTTAATTAAATAAAAGTAAATTGAAAAGATGGGGAAAAAGGTTAGAAGCAACAAAATTTGTTTTGAACAGGGAAAGGGCAATACACTCGTCCATGCAGATAGCAACAATATTAAATGAAATGATAAAACAGACAAATTTGAATCATATTGGAAGTTTGGAACAAGATTTTGTATATGGAGAAGCAACTAGCAAAGAGTTTATCAATATTTTAAACTCAAATCAGGTGCATATAAGCATATGTTTTTGAGATAAATATTGAAAATTTTCTCTTTGACTATTTCGTTGCAATAGAATCTCATAGAATGTTTATAAAACTTTATTTCAATTTGCTCTATATTTTTGTACAATCATGATGACATGTTGGCAGGAAATGAGCCAAAATAATAGGCTGCGTTTATTGATCATTTATGTCGTTACCCACGCACAAAAACTAGATATGGTCAACCGTTTACAGTGGATGAAGGTTTCATCTTTTTGTGGAATATATTCTTTCATACCATTCTTCCAATTTTATTTTTGAGCACCTATTTGCTGAAATTCATCGTAGCATTCAATGATACCATGAATTAATTAAGTAATCAAAATACATATAGCTGATCTAGAACAACAATTTAAACATAGTTGGATGCATTGTAGTTTTTTTTTTTAATAAAATAAAACATGTCTTCCATTGTAGAATATTTTGCTCACATATTAGTGCAACCATCCTTGCATATCCCAGTTAGCAAAACTCAGTAGTGAAGCTATGGAGAGCATTGATAATCTCAAGTATCTTGGAGTTTGTGTTTCAAAGAAGTTATCCAGTGGGTTGTCTTTCAAGTTTCGTACAAGGAATGTAAGATGCAACACATTACTTACATCCAATTGAAAGCTAAACGTGTGGTGCTGAAGAATGTGGTTCCAACATCACCATCATTTTGTACAATGTAAGAATACATCAAAATTAGAATATGAGCTTTCTTTCAGATGTAGAAAAGGAAAACCAATATCAAGTTTCTCATTGCATAGGATAAACGACCAACTAGAAAGGAAAAGAATATTCAAGATGAAGAACATTGGGAACTTTCACGTTTTTATCCCCTAATCCATGTATGTGCACGACATTTTCCCACAAGTAATTTATTGGTCATCTTAAATTTGAAGACAAAATTGTATTAAAGTTACATTCTAAATGCAATAACTCTGAAGATTGAGGTAAAGATTGAATCCTTGGAAGCACTACCATTTATTGCTATTGTGAATACTAGTCCACATAAATAATTTTGACTCAATTTAGCACCTTCCATCTACAATGTGGTCACAAATAAATTCATACAAAACAAAAATGGAAATATCACATGACAAGTGTTTTCATAAGTCCCATTTATATTATAAAAATGTTTCCACATTAATTGGTGGGAAATTAAGTGGAGATCTCATAGGATCAGTTGGTTTGAAGTTCTTTGTGAGCCCACTTCACTTGAGCATCATTTTAAGTGTACTTAGATAAATTGTCTAGATTATTGTTATAAATTGTGTAGCAACACATGTTCACAACTTCTTTGGACAATAAACTAATGTATTGAAAATTCAATTGCTTTGTGCCAATTGATATCTAGTGCAACAATTTATATGTCGAACAAACCATTTTCAAGCCTGTTTTATGACAAGTAAGCATTTGAACATATGTAGGATATTATAGAAGAATTGGGCAAGGGAGAACTTTCTAAGGATGAATACCCTTATGTCAAAGAACCTGCATCAGTTGTAGAAGAAAATAGTTCATATTCAATGCACCCTGAAACTACATTTGCACCTAAACAACCTCATTCTGTGCGTACTATTAGATTTGCTTGGCCTTCCAAGCCCCAACAAATTTCATTGGATATTGGCAGATTAAGGTTAACTTCTTCTTTGTCTGGGCGCTTGTCTTAAATTCTTCAGTTATATCATTTGTTGTTCCACTTTAAGATGGCACTATTTTACTCAAGGAAGCTGTTATGGACCCAGGGTCAAAGCTATAACAATCTATATAAAAAAAAGACCCATATATTGTAACATGAGACTTTTGATCCAGCTTAATGCTTCCAAATTTTGATTAGCATGTTTATATCTTAGTTTAGTTTTTCTGGTTTGCCATTATAGATATGATTTTTTGGTAAAATAAAAGAAAACCTTTTCAAGGCTATCAATAATATTTTTAATAATTGTACATACGTATGTCTATTTTCCCCATCTTCATAGAATATTTTGTTTGTAGTATAAATTCCTTTGGGAACAAGTTAGTTAATTGATGCATTTTTTAATGTACAGTGTTTCCAATCAAAATCCACTTTATAATGCTACCTCCATAGGTAACAGCCGTATGTTTGTTTTCATTGTGGGTGGCATGACACATTCAGAGGTTTGTCAAACATCACATCCTGAACGAAATTGTCACATGGTTAATTTTCTGATTAGAATGTTTCTTAATCTTAAACAACTATGCAACCTTGTGTAAAGCACCCCTAAACACACAAATCCAGTGGTGATTGATGGTTGCATTGAAAGGTCTTGTAGGTTTGTAGGATTGTTTGTTTTGTTTGAATAATATTCTGGGATAACTAAAGCATGAAATTAGGACTTCAAGTCATGAATTGTGTTCATATAGTCAATGCAAGTGCTCATGATTCTGCATATAAATTGTCATCAAATGTTGAGTATGAGTAGATTATATGTAAAACTTGATTAACAAGCTAGTAATCACATTTGTTTGGATGTTTGGCTTGGGTAGTTGCGAGTGGTGCATAAGTTATCTATGCAATTGAAAAGAGAAGTAATACTGGGTTCCACAAGTCTTGACACTCCTTGCCAATTTTTGCATGTATGGTGGCTTCAAAAGAAAAATTGCTTCAACATTAAAAAAAATTGAGTCAAATATTGAAATTAAAATAATTAATTATACCTAGTTATCATTGAATCAAGGAGTTACTCTTTGGGGTGCACTCTTTGTGGCGCATTATCAAATTTAGGGGGCGCATGAAGGACTGGGACTGGGGAGTAGCCCCCCCCACCCACCCCACCCCTTTGTGGTGGTGCACCCCAAACCAAGCACCCAAAATAGAGGTTTAGGATGAATGGTGCCTATAGTAGGTTTTCCCTAACAACTTGTATGCACAGGTGTAGATATTGGCGTAGTTGATTTTCTTTTATAAACATATAAATTTCATTAGATAAATTGAAAAATAAAGGGGGGAAATGAATATGTAAATAACAAATTGGCACCAAGTGAATTTTTTTTTATCAATATTCAATAAACTAGAAAAACTCAAGCTAGTGGATATGTCTTAATGAAACTAAGGATATTTTCATGGATATTACAAAACTAAAATCAAGAACAAATTTACATATTGAATATGTTAATATTGTTGGATTATTGATATAAGAAACCACATATCAATTTACACCTTGTGAATACATATTGATATAATAATTTTTCATTGATTAGCAATTGAGATCACAGTGTTCATTATTCAATATTTTAAATTCATCTCACAAATTTTTTGCATGCAGAAATTGAAGTCCTTGAATACATCAGATGGAATTACTTAAAGTGAAGCAAATGGGTAAACAATTTTAAACGAATGTCTTTTTAGACTTGAATGATAATGGATACTGATATTGTATTTTGTTTATAATGTGCTTTAAAATACTAATTGCATTTCTAAACTATGATCCTTCATGATATTCATCTTGACCAAAATTATATGTGTATATATATGTTAATGCCTACCTAGGCCCACAATGCATTCCTTAAGAGGGATAATAATGAGCATAATGTCTAATGTAGTGTTGAATTTCATCAACTTTTTAGTTCGTGATCATAACTTCATTGAACAATCATGATTATAATCAACGTAATGTAAGTAATATTGGTGGATAGCTTATTAAACTATTGATATTGACCTTTGTATAATCCAAAATGTATGCATGTGCATTATTTAGGTTTTAAAGATTAAAAAAGTTTCTCATTCAACATTTTCATTCAAGTAAACAAGTCTATTGTTGTGGAATTTGATATTATGATATAGACAAGATGAAAACCATTGTATGATTCATCAAACATCAAAACTTATAGTGGAAATTAGATGGTTGTGACATCTTAAGTTATATAACATTGGAATGAAAGCACCATAGATATCCACTATATTCAATATGTTATTTGCGATAATTTTCACATGGGTAAAATCAAACTCAAAACTAGCCAATGGCTTGACTAAAACCAAGAGCTAAGGGAGTTCCTTTGCCCCAAAATTAGTTTCTTTACAAAATGAATTTTTGAGTGATGTTTTTGCAATGGGTTGTTAAATATGATGGGGATTGACCCAACACTTCATCATTTGCATGATCACCAATATTGAAAAAACATTGATTTTTCAAAAAATGAATAGTCCATGTGAAAATTTGAAATCCAATTGTGTTCACTACTTCATAGTACCACTCTTGTCATAACCTCCAACTTTGCTTTGTACATTAATTACATTAGACCCCATTGACATGTGGTAAATGAGATTTTGAAATTCATACATATTAGAAATTTAAATATATTTTTTGAAAAATAAAATTACACATTTTTTCAATAGTGAATGTGACTTATAGAACTTCATATCAAACAACTTGTTTTTACCATCAACAAATCACTTTTAAGGAAATTATTATTTGACAATTAATTGCACGTTTTCAAAAGTCTTTAACTCAAACCAAAACCTAGAATTGAATTGAATTAACTTTTTATTCAAATTCCCCAACATTCATGATATTTAACATGGTTTTTTCTCATTTGACTATATGATTGCACCAATGTGTTGCTTGGACTTGTTGATAACATCACCAATCTACATAATTTTATGTGTTCCATAAGGAATCCTTTTATATTTTTCAAAGTGTGGAAAACATTGAATAATCTTCAAATTTGAAATGCCTATGCCAATCCCTCACCTTTGTTAGAAACTTCAAGGATCGCAAGGATTTTCCAAATTTTTCTTGATGATCAAATATACAAACTTTGCACATATAAATTCCATTCATTGAAAAATATATGTTTCCATGTATTAATTACATTTTGTACCCAACATGCCTAGGTATGGGTTTTCCATATTTCCCTTTTTTTTTGTCACATTATACACATGTTTTGAAATATCCAATATGTGAAGTTATACAACAAAATTTGAATTCATGCTCATGTTTGCGATGATCATGTACATTTGAAATACTTCCCACCTATCCTTCTAAAACGATCATTTCATTATATTCTATATTACAAACTTTCAAAACACTATTGTAAGTTTATGCCCTTTTCCTAGGAACCTTGAGTCCCCATCCCATTGGCATTGAACCTCCGTGTTTCATAGGAGTGGGTGGGGTTTCAATGCATTGGGAAGATCATGTTCAATGGGTTTCTGAAGTCCGATCTGGTTTCTTTCTTGGTTATCTTTCACCTTCCTTTGCTGAACATGTTTCCTTTTTTCATATTCATCTACTTCCCCCCTTGTAAAATAGAAAACAGATGCAGGCAAGTTATAACCTATAATATGGTGCCCTTTTTTTTTTGAAGTTGTTTCCCAAGCTAACCTAACTTCCTTTTCTACAGGGAGTTTTTTCTTGTTCCTCATCATAATTCCTAATAGATTGGTAAGGGGGCTTAAAAGTGTTTTTGGCCCCTTTCAATTCAATCAACCACAATTGTACTTAAGCTACATCAGACAAATCTCAGGCTTTCTACAAAACACAAAACAAGAACCTTTAACACATATGCAAGTTATTGAATATTTTAAAAACTACATAAAATGGTGGATTGTGAAGGAAATACATGTAAGGTATGAATAATAGGAAACATAAGCAAAAACAAACATGAATAGTTATAATACACTAGAAATACTCACTATAATCTCAGGACATCTTGACATGATGCTCTTCCATTTTACATTTTGTGTAAAGTAATCTACAACACAATGACCACACTCCCAATTGGAGGGTTGCCTCTCTAATGGGACTATGTTTATTGGCCTTGAAACTAGTCTCTCCCACTCTACACTGCCAGGTTTCTTACCCTTGGAGAAGGGCCATGCCACCAAAAAACATTTACAGAACATTTGCTGCAACATTCTTTCAATGATAGCTTGGAATTGGGTCAAAGTGGTACGTGTGATTGTATTCAGAAACAAACAATGACCAATGTTTACAGTTGTTGTAAAGCACAACAATCATATCATGTTTCCCATCTTTACAGGAAAGAAACCTAAACCCCCCGCAACACAACTAGCTAATGTGATATGCTACACTACCTCCCTTGAGTTTATTTGACAAAATATTCCATGACCAATCATGGATTACATTATATTGTTTCCAATCCTTCTTTTCAAGTAGGTTTAGCAAAATGTGTCACAACATGAAGTTTAAAATATTGTTGACATGTCCCCATGCCTTTTAAAAAGGGACCACCATTCCTTTCCTTTCATGTAAAAAGGAATATCTCACCTACTATCCCCACCAAAAAAACACCACGTATTATGCACAATCCTCTTCATTCATGGATGCATCCCTACAAAACAATGAAACGTAGGAAACATGGAAAATTAGTTTCAACTACATTGGTTATGAACATGTTGGGTGCATCCTTGGCACAACTAATTAGAGGGGTGTGTATGTTAGAGACTTATAGTAATGCCATCAATTTTTCAATGAACATGCACATCACAAAACAAGTGGGCACATTATTAGAAATATAAAAAGGTGAATATGAACTTATGAACTATCTAGAGAACCCCACATCTCATGCAACATCACTAGAAGAAAAACATGTATTTTCGACTAGTCTTTGCGACTAAATTTTAGTTGCAAGAGACATTTTGCAACTAAAATCCCTTTAGTCGCCTAAAACAAGTTGCATGTGATAAATTAGTTGCAAATGACAAAGGGTATTGTATGAAAAAAAAGTCAACAAATACATTTCATCCTTTGACTTCATTGTATACGTATTGTCACATGCGACTAAGATGCAACTATTTTGGTCACAATTGAGGGCAAATGA
>Ga0209208_10000866_pt1 | contig 41338 bp, 34 predicted proteins | sample S1TSphfallax_3_FD_187694 | JGI IMG/M metagenome (GOLD analysis project Ga0209208, IMG submission 187694) | Host-associated microbial communities from peat moss isolated from Minnesota, USA - S1T2_Fd - Sphagnum fallax MG (SPAdes) (version 2) | ecosystem: Host-associated > Plants > Peat moss >... | reverse complement strand
ATAAGAGAAAAGAAATGTCAAGTCTCACCAGAATCCACAGAAGTGGTTGCAGCTGGATCATGAGTTGGGAGGCAGTTGCTTTTGCCTTTTGCCTTCAAATTGTAAAGCTTGATGATTTCGTGAGATTAGCATGAATATGATCCAGAGAGAAAGTGAAAGCAAAGTCATCAACAAGTTCCATGACACCCCATTACGCATTCCACCGTTTGAGCGGAGCACACTTGAAACAAATGCAGAACTTTGAAGCTCTCGAGAGCTCCAAGAGTTTCCACGCTCTCGGGGGTGTCGGGGTTGATGGGGTTGCGTACCGCTACTGACTCACTGGTAGGACTCGCCAGGGTTTTTTGTTTTTGGCGAATTGTTTTTCAAAGTGGCGAAAATGAGTGTTTTTTGAGTTTTCTAGTGGCCAAATTTGGAAAAAAAATTGAAATTCGCCAGATTATATCCTAAGTTCCAGCAGGTAGCCAAAATATATAAAAGGAAGCCATTTTTTCTAAAAATATTTTTCATATTTTCTTATTGTCAAATCTGGCTAAATCATCTTATGGGTGATTGCCACTTTGGGTACATCACAAAATTGGAAAGAAAAAAAAAAAAAATCCTAAGTAGGAGGTAGAATACAATTTATGTGTGGCGTGTTACCTAGCATAAAGGGATTTTGGTGGACTTAATTTTTTGCTTATAAATATGCCTATGTTCACTTTTGTGTATTTGCCAACTCCATTTTGCCAAATTAGGACATTGCCCAATTCTCAAGGCAACATTCTTTGGTAATGTTGAGAATTGCCAAAGAACAATCTCACACATGCAATCTGAGACCATAAGACAAAACAATTCTCTCACAATTTAGGTTAAAAATTGTCTAGTTTTCAAAACTATCCAAGATGTCCCTACACCGATAAATCTTTGTTTCTCCATAGAATCACTTTGCCATACTCTAAATAGATGTCATCCATGGTCAAGCCTAACATGTCCATGTACCAACTGATAAAAATGTACATAATGTTTTTCATGTCAAAATGGACATAAAGATTTTTCACATTTATACATTAATAATTGTTTTTAGGGAACTTGACCATGCATTTTTCATCTTACATTGCTCATTCATGCAAAGAGATGGTTGGTACCTCTAAAAAATTGAAAACATTGACAAAATTGAACTTGAATATCCAATGAACTCAAATGTGATACAATACATAACTCCATAACATGCACCAATTAACGATGACTGTTTTTAACACAATTACTTTCCCAAAAACCAAAATCTCAAAAATTCCCATTTTATTAGAAAAGTGGCCCACTTCACCTACTCTTGAAAGGATTAATTTTTGTCTCTTTCAAAATTAATTAGGAGTTAAAGCTCACTTTTTGGTTTCAATTGTGACATGGTCATTATCAGATTAATTCTAGTTCCAAATTGATGAGATATGATGATAGAAGAACTATTGGGAGTAAGCGCATGAAGAGTGAGTGAGTCATGAACCTAAGTTATAAGTTATAAACACATGAGAGGGACATGAGTCATACATAGATCATGAATGCCATGATGAAAATAGCTTGCCAAACTAGGAATCCAAATTGTTGATGATTATAAAGGTGCATTCACACCTGGTATTAGGACTCTCGTGTTGAGTCCCCTAACACCATGCTAGTCACTTAGGACTTACACCTACTTAGCATGAACATTTTATGTTAAGCTAACATTCACTTAACATTAAGCTATCACCCATTTAACATTGGGTGACACTTACGATGCCACCTAGATTTTCATTTAACTATAACTTAACGTCAAGTGTGAATGCACCATAATAAGAATATAAATTGTAAAGTTGAGATTGATACTCCAGGTCACATACCGAGCACCGCTGGAGATTCTGGTATTAGGTCTTGGGGGTGTAGAGTGCCACTCTACACCCTTGCATTCAAGGAGGGAAAATGGGTTAAAATATCTTGCCACATATTCACAAGCAAATATTCCACTTGAAACCCATCCACTTGTTCATTTCATGACCCTCTTTTGAGCCTGAAATATCACAATAAATTAATAAGTAACCCCAGTTTATAATGGGGTTATTAGCCCAGGCCACAATTGGTGACAAATAGTTTTGAAAAAATAAAAATTTCATGTAGCCAATGAGAAGGCTCAGCATGCATTAGGGGGGCCAGTTTTTTTTTCTTTTGGGTTTTGGGAGGGGAGTAACATTTTTTCTCTTTTTGTTTTCCCTCAATGTTCCCACTGTGTTCCCAAAATGTTCCCCAACCTCCCAATAGCAACTCGGTTTTATCCCATATGCTTGGGCCACAGTTCAACTTCCATGTATTGTAGTACCTTTTGTGGCTTCAGCACAAAAAAATCAATTGAGGTTGAAGATATCATTTTGGAAAAAAAAATCTAAAAATTTCAGATTTTCTCTTTGAGTTAGTATTTTTTGAATTTTTTTTCATTCCTAGAAATAATATAATTTGTGCAGAACCAGCCAAGGTAGTAAGTTCATCATATAAATCGTAAAGGGGTGCCAAAGGGAAAACATATCTATGCTTCCATCCATTTTGGGGAGCTAAGCATATCTAGGCTTCTATGTTGTGGAGTGCCCAATGTTCCAGAAATTTTTGTGATGGGCATCAATTTGGCTCTTTCTTTAAAAGAAAAAAAGAGAACCAACTAATATACCTCAAATTTTCCATTTTAAATAACCAACTATATACCTCAATTATCCCAATTTAAATAATGAACTACACTTCAAATACCAATTTTAAATATCCAAAATTCACCCCATCTGTCACAAAGATATGGAGAATGATTTCTTCACCTGTCCCAATTTCCATGCCCAAATTGGCAAGGAAATTAAAGATAGTATGGTGGGAAAGTTTGCAAAATACACTAGGTAGGTCTTCTATAATTGTTTTCGTTGAAGGTTGGGCAAGTTATATAGAGATTTTTTTTCAATCTCACATAGCATTCTTAATTAGATAGATATTAATATTAATGACTATTATTATTATTATTATTATTATTGTCAATAACAAAAGGTGCCATGTACGATGGAGACAAAAAGGAAGAACACTTGCCGCCCACCAAATCGTATGAGTGAATTATGGCATTTTCAATGGTTGCGGTGGCAATAAGTGTGATGGCATAAAGAAAAGCCCAACAAAAACACCTTGCTAGTTCATTTCAAAAACCCTTTTTCTTTTGTCTTCATATTATGGATTGCATGATGTTTTTGCTAGAACTACACCCATACCATACTTCATTTCAACACCACTTCAATTCAAGTATTGAGATCTATTAGTCATGGTCACTGAATGATGACTTTTGTTATTGGCCTTTGGTAGCTCAGATTTGGCAATTTGCAATTAAACAAATACGAATTTTTTTCCTTTGTTTTTCCATTTTCACTCCTTCCTTCCTTCCTTTGTGGTAGTGCTTTCAACTTTCAAGTTTCAACCTTCTTTAAATTCATTGACCTTCTCCTTCACAGCAAAGCAAAGTTCTTTTTCACCTTGGAACTTCTTGTTCTCTTCATCTAGTAGAGTCGCACTATCAATTTCATTGACTTTACTTGGCATGTGGTGACGCACCTTTACTTCATGCCTTGTAAAGTTTTTTTTTCGGTTTTGTTGCACATTGTCCGACCTTACTTGTTACCTTCTTTTGTTAGTTATCTATACACATAGGTTGATAAAACCTTAACAAAAGTGAGGAGTGTGGTTTGGCATATTTTTAATTCATCTTCTTCTTAGATTGAAGAATTGTTGTTGTGTAGTTCCAAGTGAGGTAGTGAGTGTGAACTAGCCTTGGTTAAAGAATATGGGCAGTTTACCAATGATGGGTGGACCCGTGATAGGTAAGGAATATTGCCTATCACATGCAGCTCGATATAAGCTTAAGCATTCTGGAAAAAACCCTACATTCACCAATAAGTGGGACATATATGATGAGAATGGGGTTGTGGTTTTTGGAGCAGTTCGAGAACATGGCAAATTCCACTCAAATTCATCGGAGTCTTACAAATACGAAACTCAAGTGCAAGATGTTCATGGGATACTTGTAGCTCGTTTCAAGTTCAAGGTATATCATATACCATAAAAGTTTCATGAAGTTTACATCTTGTATTTCTTTTATCAAAATTTGGAGTGTTGGGTTAAGCCACATACACTTGATTATGTCATGTGGAATAGGTGAAAATAGAGCACAAGGAATTTGATGATTTAAAAAGTTATTGCTTGGTGTCCAATGTAATTTGAACTTTTGTGATCACACTTCAACCTAAAAATGATGCACAATCTATGAATTTATAGAAATGGGATTGATTCATATTCATGCATTTGAATTTTCTTGGAAAATTAGATGTTAATATTAACAAAAATAATAAAGTGGGGACCATATATATATAGGAACTTGGTTAAACAATTAGTAGACATGAAATCATATTTTATTTGCTAGTTCGGTGAAAATGTCTCAATGGAAGATATTCATGATTGGTGGAAATTGCAAAATTGTTTAATAATATTCATATTGTTGATCATTATTGTCAAACTACAATACACATGGCAGTGATTTGATTATATTTGTGACAACTTAAGCAAATGGTTCAATGAAAACATGTTCAATGAATCACCTTGGCTATAATATTAGTGGAATGGATGACCACCCATGAAGCCCAATGGATTATAAAGTATATGGAGATGGATGTTTAATAGTTATAAGTAATGCAGTCTTTGATGCTGATATTAGACATGGATTATGTCCAATTTCTTTGCTAAACCAAATAATTTCTTTTAAAAAGGGATGTAAAAGAATATTTAAAACATTGAGATGTTATTAGTTCATTGGATAAAATTATGGCAAAGTGTATAAGGTTTATAAAGCATATTGGATATGTCACCTCTAATAATTTAAAGACAAGTTTTGGGATGTGATTTGCAATGAAACATAGAGTGAAACCTACTAAACCACCTCTGGAAAAAGAAAAAAAGGACATTTATAACTATCACATTGATGAAAGAGTTTTAATTATTGAACTTGGATAAGCTTTGAGCTTTCTCTTTTGTTTTGTCATTTTCATAAATTTTCTTTCAAAATTAAAAACTATGCTCTATTGGTGATAGGAGAATCAATGGGATGTATTTGCGGGCGAGAGTGAAGAGATCATTTGCGTTGTGAAGCAAGATAAGGACGTGTTAAAAGTATTTCGTACTTCAAACTTGGAAGAAACAAATCCAGATTACATCACTCACCAACCCCATCACTTGACATTGCCTTGAGATCTTGTCATTCTTCATGGGAGAAAACCTTTGGCAGAGGTAGATGCACAAACCTTGACCTTGTTGGTCAAATGCATTCAAAGAACTATTGTTACAATGACAAGCTATAGCAATGTTAAAATATGAAACAAGTTGTTGAAAATACAGTCTTCAAGGCACCAAGACATTGAAAACTAGAACCCCCAAAAAAATACCCCCCATGAACAAAAATAATTTTTTTTTTTTTGAATATATATATAATCAAAGCTCCACATTTTTTAAAAAGTTATTAGTTGTTGTTAATATCAACAAAATGCATAAATGGTCAATAGAAGTATGCAATTTAGATAATACAATGGAGTTAATGGGTGTTTGGTTGTGTGGGTTGATGTTTGATAGATATTGACTGAGGAAAGTTGGTCCCACCTCGACGAGTACATAATGGCAATCAATGAAGGTGTAGATGTGGTCTTTGTCTCACTCCTTGTTCTAATGATGGATTGTAAGCATGAACGTGCCCCTGGGTATAGCTATTCACGATAAGCTTCGTGATGGATGTTAATACACATAATTTTTTCAGTTTTCAATATATGATGTTTTGATTTCTTTGAAGAAGTGTATCATAACATGTTGCACTTTAGGCTACTTGTTCTTAGTTGGACAAAAAGACTTCAAATTCCTCCATTCCTTTGGAAGTCTTTTCTTACATGCACCTATTTCTTTTGATTATGAAATTTGTTGAAACATCAAAATGCATGTTGTTTAACTAGATGGTTGTTCCCTGAAAGGCCAATGAAGAATCCAAGTGCAAATAATAGTAAGCTTCATTCAAGACTTGTTGGATGCATAATACTAACAAATGCAATTTCCAATATTTTGTTTATTTTTCAATGTAAACTTTGAAATCAAAATATTATATGAATTTTTGTGTTGTTTTTTTTTTAAATAAAATTTTTGAATTAATTATTCCAGAAATAGGATAAATGTTTTTTGTCCCTTGCATGCTAACTAATATTTAACACTGCATTTATTAGCACACAAAAAATGCACAACAGCTTAAAGAATTGCAACTTTTAAACTTTTGAAAAATCAATGAAAAGGCTCCTACTATATTTCACTAGTTGTACACATTTAAATAATGGCTAAGTATTTGTTATTTTTCAAGAAAACCATTGTTGTCATGATCCATGGAAGCTTCAATTGTGATGATGGCAGGTGAACATATACATGATGTGTGTGATTGTAACTTGTTTATCCTAGCATGAGTTGCACAATCCATGTTTTGGGAAAAAATGCAACTTAGCCTCAAATGCTTGTTTCATTTATTTCAAATTTCATATGCAATATGTGATGTGACCTATGTAAGCTTGATTTGTGTTTGTGTAGTTATAAGATGTTATAAGGATTCAAGCTTTGGCCAAAGTATGAAAGTATACACATTCTTATGTATATTCATGTGCAATTCCTATAAATAAAATACACATTATAAGGTATCCAAATTTTACATATGCAAATTGTTATTTGTCCATACTACACATTCTTGTATGGATTCCAAAAAATGCAAGGAAATCCATTGGCTTGCTGGGTATGCAAATTCTACTTACATGGAACATCAACATTCATTTCTTTTTTGGAAAAATAATCGCTAGCAGCCCTTGTATTCCCAATATATGTCTGAGTACACCCATGGGGTGATAGGGTTTGTCAAGAGTCCTATCACAAAATAAATCAATTTACAAGCTAAAATCCTACCACTACTACCTCACCAAGCTTTTTTTTAACATGAACTTGGAGTTGGAAATCCCAACACATTGATCTTCACATGTTCCATGGTTCCCCATAAGCATCAACTTACATGCCAAGAATGACAATTATATGTGTGTACAATTTTTCAAAAAAGGTCCAATAAAGTTTTTCATGGATTCTGATTTTTTTCTTTTTTCCCAAAAAAAGAATGTTATCGTTTTTATCATGTGGGATGATTTCGAACACTATGCCTTAGATGTCCCATGATGCCTACCATATATTGGTTGATGACAAATTGAATCCTTCATTTTCGTAAATTATAATCAATTTTGTGTGTATATATTGGCAACTTTTGTTGATTAATATATTTTCACAAACTTGGATTTGCATAATTTAGTCATAATTGTGACCGATGATCATAATGTGGGATCATAATTAAAGTCTAAGGTGTTATGTCATGTGATGTATGTCCATCAAATAAACTTATGTTGGAACACGGGGATTGGTTTATATGGTGCTTGTTTCCATTTCCATTTAGCCAAATTTCACATGGTCATTAAGCTTGTTACACTCCCATTTGCATTGATTGCAATGTTTCAAAAGCCTAGAAAATTCAAAATGAATATGCTAAAAGACCTATGTATGAATGCATGGTGTTACTTGTTGAAACAAATGATTTAGAATTTTTTCTTAAAATGTTTCCTTTTCAACCAAAATTTTGGGAAATTTTTGGATTTTTATTTGATTTTTTACTGAAATTCAACTTATTTTTCTATTTGGGGGAATTTCTGCCAAAAAATGTTTTATGTCACAAAAATGATTTTTGAAAAAAAAATTAAAAACCCATGTTTGAAACTATGTATCAGTTTTTATAGCCTTTTATCATGCTTGTTGATGTCTTATAAATATCTAACAATTGGATCCCACCTGCTGCCCATAACCCCCAAACAAAGGTGGAACAAACTTATGTGGAAGTTAATTTAACCAATTCTAAGCCTCTTATTCAAGCTAGTTTAGTTGTTGCAATTAAGCTGATACGTTAGTGGATTTGAATGATTTCCAAAAGAAAAACATTGACATTTTAGGTCCAATATATGTTTAGCAAAAATTGAAAGCATGAACTTAGGGGGTAAGGATTGCTATAAATGAACTTTGGCCTTGAAAGAAAAAAGATACAACCATTTTTTACCACATACAATTGAATATTATCCTAAATTTTTTTTTCCTTTTTTAATGTAGAAGAAAATGTGTTATTCATTAATTTTATGTGATTGCCAAGTTTTGCTTAATATACTAATTTTTGTTCTCAAAGTCACAATCTTGCAACTTGATGGTCTGTGTTACGTTCAAAAACATTGGTCCTATTTTACTCTCTATGAATAGAGTTTGGGTTTACAAAACACTTGAAGTTGAACTAATTGAACTCACTTTTGAAGATATCTACAAACTAGGAAATATACAATTATTCAATGTCTAATGAACATCAAAGGACAAGTAGTCTCAATGAGTGGATGGCATATTGAAGTCATACTTGTTCTTTAAAAATTACACTACATTGCAAGGAGAGTAGCCTTGGAATACATTGCAACATGTCTATATATTGGGGGAAAATTATGTCATTGTGAATAATGTTGTGATTTTTGAGATTAGTTCTTCTTCAAATTAAACAATTGAAGATTAAAAAAAAATTCTGAAAACATGTTGAAAGTAAGTGGATTAATATTAATGTAAATCATTTGTGGCTCTACAAAAACATCACCCACACTAATATGACAACACATTATTATACAAAGAAACAAGGTGCATCAATAGACATTTCTTTAAAACTTTTGTAATTATTTCCAATGAATGTGGCAAATGAGCAAAACCATAAGAAAATCAAGATAAAAAGAACATGAAAACAAATGAGTGGCTAATCAAAATAAGAGTCAAAATAAATTTGGATGAATAAAACCAATTATTAAAAATGAATAAAATCACATCAAAACATGAATACATTAGGCCTTTGAACTTAAAAATTTATTGAATGGAAACATATTTGATACTATATAGGTGGCTTTAAAAAGCCATAACACTCCCGTGCCTAAACCCTAAACCCTCATGATCTACATATGTTAAGGTTCATGATAATGTTTGCCTCCTCCTTTCCATACTATGGAATGGGCTCATTCCACCTTGGAATGTGACAAGCCCAATAAGGCAAGTGCCATGTGAGTCCAGACCCAGCTACTGTCTTATCCTAGGCCCCTTATTTGGGGAAGGCACCCACCCTAGAGCTTAACCCTACACAAAAACCTTAAAACTTGAAATAATTAAGGAATTGGTGAACATGGGTTAGTTGCATGGTTTATTGGAATGGGTAACAATGCATGATCCATGGGCATGGGGGTCATGGAAATCATTTTGAAACATAGAAGGCTATATGGAGGTGTGGATGTGTGGATCATTGTTTTAGGGTTTACAAGGGTTGGGATTTATTAAGGTATGGAAGGATTTTCATCCCACTTGCGCATAGTGGCCAAGATAGAGACTCTCACCATGGCAATTAAAAGTGGGTTCCGAAACTATCATCCTACTTCATCCATGTTCCAAAACTATGGATGTCCGACACATGTGACCAAGTGCTCAACTCATTAAGAAAATGCCATCCATAACATTCTCCCATACCTAACCATGGTGGTTAGCTATGTATTAACTATTAACCAATGTTGGGTGGGTGTTTGATTTCATTTGTAACCTTTGCTTCTGGCTTTAATTGTTTTTCTAATGAAAAACCCATCCACCCGCCCATCCAATATTGGCTATACTAACCATCCACATGCATAATGAATCTTACTCAGTTAGTTAGGGAGTTACCTAGGTATTGTGAGTGGGAAGTAGGAGGGTTTACAAGATATTCCACCTTGGGTAAAATCAGGTTTTCAATGGATGATGCATTGGTGGTCCTCCGTAACTCAGTTTGAACCAGAGTTTTCTTTTGGGCCAATTTTCAGCACTTGGCAACCCCCCAAAAAGGATAATCTGTTACAAATTCTTTGTTATTAAACAAAATTCCCAAAAAGAAAAATCTTAAAGAAAAAATTGCCACATTTTGACTATCTTTTCATTTTTGAGCTAGGTTTTTAATCGTTTGTTTATTGTTTGGACAATTTTTCAAAAGATTGTCATCAATTAATGTGAAATCTTTCTTGGGCTACTTGTCAATTGTCGATACACCAAAAAATCGGGGGAAAAAAAGCCCAACTTATGTAACAGGTTAGCGATCAATAACCCAATGTTGGGTGTTGGGTCACATTAAGGTCTGGGTTGGCAGATTATTGCATTTTCTTGACCACATTATATGACATAACCTACTGCTAGTGATCATCATTCACTCGTAATAGTGAACAAAATGTGTTTGCTGAACATGATTTCTTTATAAAAAAATTGTTGAGTTGGCCAACCCAGACCTTAATGTCATGGAATGGTCTTTGCCCTTGCCCATTATTAGCACATTCACTTGGCATCGTAACCAACATAATGGGCAGATGCATGACCATTCCATAGTACATAATACTGATCTGATAGCACCATTGTGCAATTCAGAACTTTGCACACTGCTTTCTGGATATTGTCCACCATGTGCACACAGACTATCATTTTTATAATACGCCCATATGCTGGCAGCTTTCACACTAATTATATTATTTGTGAAAATGTGTTGATATTCTCAAAAAAAAAAAGAAAAAAAAATTCTTTTTTTTCCCTCCCCCACAAGAACAACATTTTGTGAAGGAAAGCAGAGAATCTTTTTGGAATATTCCATGCTCCACATGGAATCTTCAGAATGAATTACTTATTCAACACTTAACTCTGCACTTCTATGGTACACTGGGCTCAAAGTGAGCTGACCTTACTTACCACTTGGCATGGTTCTATATTGGCACTCTGAATCTCTGATTACTGATTACCCTTACTATGGTACCAGAAGAGTCAGAGAACCCATGACAGATGGTAGTAGTAACATGCCATCAAAGACTGAAAAAAAACTCATGATATCATCATAGTAGAAAGGGATTGTTTTATTCTAATGTAAAAGAAGAGCTAATGAAAGGATAAGTTATGAAAGCCTATGACTTCAGCCTTCCTTAAACAAGGGGTGTGTCACACTGCGGCCTTGCCATTTACATTAAAAAGGATCTTAAGGCAAAAGAACAATTATGGAAACTCAAATACTTCACCATGAAAAAATATAATCTTCCAAAAAATCCTCTAAAAGAAACCAAAATCCTTCCAGATATTATAACTCTATAACTAATCTCAAGTTTCAACACAAGCCAAAATATCATCTTTCCAAAATCCTCATATAAAAATAGACCTATGGTATTACCTAGGGGCCAATATCCCTTAAGCTACTATACTCTATAATGAATCTAAACACAATATCCTTGCCTTTGTAGGCAAGGCCAAAAAAGCAAGCAAAGCCAACAAGATTTACATGTACTTATGCTACTGCTGTTGTGTGACCGGATAGGGAGTGACTAGACAAGAAGTCTTTTAGGTTTTTATAGTGTGAACGCTCTATTCATTTTAGGGTTTAGGTGTTGAATCGTCATCAACTTTCTGCATGCAAATGGCAGGGTTTATTCTTTCATTGTTTGTTAGTGGTTGTGAATTGGAAGGTTTTGTTGCTTGCGTGTTATGTGAAACAGGGTGGTAGCTGAAGATGGATGGCGAAGTGCAATTCATGGGTGCAAGGAAAATGGAAAGAATAAGAAGTTGGACAAGGATAAGAAACAGGATTTGAAAGTGAAAGAGGAGGTTGCTAGGCAGAAGAAAGTGCGGGTTTTTGGGTGGTAAAAAAGAGCTTGCAGGGTAGATAGTTGTGTTTTGTTTCCGTTGTGCCAATAACTATGTGATGGCCGGCTTCGGTTTTTGGTTAAAATTAGGACTGATCAAAGGTTGATGGTGAAGGCCGATGATGCCTAAAGGTGGTCTGAGTTGGAAACTTATAAGCATATAAAAAACTGCATCTATAGGGGTTTAGGGAAGGCCTTACTTGGACTATCCAATGCGTAGATCATAACACTTGATTGGAAGTTAGAAACCTCTTTGTGGGTATCCTTGGGATTGGGCAAAATGTGAGAAAGAGAGAAATAGGATGGAAGAAATCACAACCAGTAATCATATATCCATATTTATCATAAAATTTTGTCCCCTTCTTGAGTAGTTGCAAACCAACTTGGTGTACCAGTTCAGTTGTTGAATAGTACCTAGAAGTTGATTTGTGTCAAGTCCTAGCACAAGCATTTTCTGTGCATTGATCCATGTAGAGGGGGGAAAGGAGAATTAGCAGTTCATTACAGGTTGAATGAACATTGAAAGCTCTGATTTCAAGCTAGACCCTACTAACATTTTACATTCACAATACAAGAATGTTGTTGCCTCCAACAATAACTAAGGACCACTACTATTATAGCAGATTTAAGATAGGTTGATGGGTGTGCATATTTGTAGGAACTATCCAATGATGGAGGATCATGAACTATAGGACCCCAAAATCGGATTGCTATAGTGATGCGTGCTTAACAAGAGATGAGTGACTGACTTTACAACAAGAGTAAGGTTGTGTGAAAAGCAAATGTTTTGTATACCTTCTCTTTTTGGTATCAAAATTGGTTCAAATCTTATGACATCAGTAAAACTTATGTATGTTTGGGTATGATAGTAATTGAAATATCATGTCATCGTCTATGTAGATGAGGTTGGTACAGATGAGGTAACACATGAAATTCTTGAGCAACAAATAGTCATTAGGTTCAATTATCCAAGGGAACAGGATGGACCACATGTAAGAGCAATAATTTTACATTTCTTGGGCTTTGGCGTAATAATAGTTGTAGGAATAGACCCTAATGAAGCCTGAGTTGGGGATGTGGTAGTAGAAATAGCTCATAATGGCTTTTATACACGCGCTCAAGTTTGGTTGAAATTAAAGGATGGAACAAGGGGATGGGGGTCGACCTCAGAGCTACAAAGGCAATATCACTACACCTCATACCTTGTGTAAAGTTTCACTTTCATTTCCTGAAAGATAGCATAATGTACCTAAAATAGGAGACATTTGGATTCCTAAGCTTGTTGTTTCACCTAACCATTTCACCATATTATACATCCCTGGTGTGGACGACTTGTTTCAAATTATAAATCACCTTCTCAGGGTGGAATGATGTGGATCAAGATCCCACATCATAAGTTGGAGGATATGGTGCAATCCAGAAGAAAGGTGGCAGTTTCAACAAGAATCCACAAATGAGCAAAGTTTTTCCACTTTCCCATCTAATGTTGTACCTTTAAGACCAGTAGGAGAAGGAGATTAGTCTAAATTTTCAAATTGAATCGCGGCTAGCTATTTCTTGAAAGAAGGTTTGTTGCACCTAGTATCTCAGGTATAAAAGAATCACAATTAGGATCAACAATCAATGGAAATCCTTACGGTTTACACATTTGAAAATGAACTATTTTGATGCTTCTGGAATGTAAATGAGGTGGTTGCTAGTGCTATTAGGACCTTTTTTCTAGCACAGTGTCATGTTTGGAAGATAAGACAAGATTTATGAGAAAGGAATTGTACCTCGTGCACTTAGTGACTAACATCTCTATTCCAATAACACTGGTTCTTTTCAAACTCAATAGGCACAGAATAGGATGAAAAATTGGACGAGATTGTGGCTACCTAAATGTGGTATGAGGATGTTTATGCAACAGAAAAATATTGCAACTTTAGGTTGAAACTAAACATTTGCAAAATGACTAGCCCTCAAGGGGTGGATGAACTGTTATGGGGGCAAGACCATGAGGACGTCAATGACTGGGCAAAGATGCTTACCATGGTTGCTGAAGTGCGAAATCTAAATGTAGACAAATTGTTCAAGATTACAAAGCTAAATTTGAGAGGCAAGGCCAAGGAATGGTTTAAAAGGTTGCAACCAACACCAGCCAATTGGGCTGAGTTAAAAACTTTGATAGTACAAAAGTATGGGGATGGAGATGTTGATGACATCAGGATGAAGCTTGATGCCATCAAATAAAAACCCAAGGAGAAGATTCAGAAATATTTTGAACATTTCGACAAATTATTTCAAAGGGGTAGGATACAAGACGCTGATCATAAAAGAAGATTTCTGGCCAGATTGAGGCATATATTCGAAAATTGTGTGTGGTAAAGACATTTATAGATATTGAAGAGTTAGTTGGTGCTGCAACAAAACTGGAAACAGTGTTGGGCAAACTTGGAAAGACTCTGAAAGAGGAACAAGAAAAGGGGGCCTCAAAAACCATGATGGAGAAATAGGTCATTGCATTAAACAACACACTTATCAATTTCTTCAAAGGGATTGTACACAATCTAGAAGCATCATCTTCTTCCATTGTGTTTGGAGGATGCCAAATCTACAAAGGAAGGGACCATTTGGCCACCACCTGTCCGAGGTTAAATGAGCCACAACCAAAATGTGCCAAGTGCGGTATGCCTCATAGGACAAAGAATTGTGGAATAAAATGTACCTTTTGCACAAGTTTAGGCCATTCTAAAGACAAATGTTGGAAGAAACCCAAGGATGGGAAGTCTCACTCTGGAATAGTAAACTTCTTGGAGGTGTTGTTGAATGATGAAGAAGCAACCATGTAACAACTTAATAAGCTTTGAAGGAATGGGAATTTTTTTTCTTACACCCAAGTGCCTAGAAGGAGGATTCCTGTTGATGTAGCACCAGGAAGGGTTGTATCGACCCCTAAAGCTACAAGAGATGGAGTAGGTTTAAACCAGGACACTTTAGTCAAGTCCAAGATTCTTACACACTTTATAAAAGGAAAGATTTCCTTCTCACCTATGGAAAGCATTATGATGATTCCAGGGGAATTAGAACACCTTGATAATCTAGTAAGGTTAGCTAGGCGAAAGAAGGATTCAAAGGCAATTGAAAATCAAGTGCCCATGGTTTCTGCAATTCCAACACTAAAGAAGATCTGCATCAAGAAAACACATCGAAAAAAAACTTTACATTTACTTGTGGAAATCAACAACTAGGTTGTTGAAAGACTAGTGGATACTGGAGCTTCCATGTCTATTATGACTACCGCTATAGTTAGAGAATTAGGCATAATGCATCTAGTTATTGGATTTGAAACTTATAAAACAACGTCAGGAGTTGTCACACATGCCTTCAGTGGAATTGACGAAGTATTAGTGAAGGTTGGAGGAGTGCACTGCATTATGACCTTCATGGTAATTGACATGGACAATTATGATATATTACTTGGCTTGGATTTTCTTATAAAGATTGGTGTAATTGTGGATGTGGAATGAGGCCTAATCCAAGTAAGGCATGGTCTAGGGGCTAATGTGGAAGTATTGCCATTAACTATGGTAAATTTGTTACACATGATGAACTCAAAAACTTTAATGCGGGAAGCTACTATTGTCTTAAAGAACACACATATCAGCAATGATTTTGACATAACTGATTAGATACCGGATCAAGGTAGTCCAGTCAGAACCAAAAGTGAAGATGCATCTGCATCATATTCAAATACTAGTATTGATAGTAGTGAACATTATGATGGAATGTTTAGTCAATTTGAACAAATTGATGATGAAAATGAGTTCAGGGACACTGAGCTTGAGGATTTGGTGAGGTTAGAAGGACCACAACAAATTCTGCAACTGATATTATAGAAGTAGGTTGATAGGTTCATGGAAGAAGAAATAACATATGCGAATGATTACGTAGACTAGTTGAGATGGGTGTCTGATGCAGAATTGAGTAGACATGCCATGTATGAATCCACGCATTGTGTAAAAATTCAAGTATTATTACAAGTTGACCAAATAGAAGGTGCCAATCTTGACCACAATTCCATTGAACAACTAGCATCATCTAATCATGATGAGATGAGCACAAGATGGCGGGACATTTGTCAACGAATTAGGGTTGACATTGGCTTGGATAAAGAGAAGCAACAACAACTCTGGAAGGTTTTAGAGTGTTACCAAGATGGTTTTGCTTCGAAAAGGGTGAACTAGGTTGTTGCACTATCGGAGAGCATTATGTGGATACGCAAGGGTTTCCACCTTGCAAAGTATCCCCTGGTCAATTATCCTACTGGGAGGAGGTGGAAATGAAAAGACAAATAGATGTTTTAGTGGATTTGGGCAAAATGAATCCTAGCAATTCTGAGTATGCATGTCACGTCACTTTATTAATGAAGAAGGATGGGAATAGGTGCTTCTGTGGAGATTATTAACCACTCAACTCACAGATTCGTCAGGATTCATTCCCAATGCCATTTGTAGATGATGTGATTAATTAGTTGGGCAAATCATCATGGTTTATTACACTAGATTTGTAGTTTGGTTTCTAGCAAATTCAAATGGCTCTAGGAGATATGAAGAAGACATCACTGATCACTAAAACTGGATTATATGACTGGATAGTCATGCCATTCAATCTTAATAATGCAACTAGTACTTTTACCAAAACTATGTTAGAGGTTTTTAAGGACTTGGGAAACAAATTCTTGAAGGCATTCGTTGATGATCTCAATATGCACAACAAAAGTTGGGAGGAACATCTTCAACATTTGGATGCAATGTTTTACAAGTTCAAGGAAGTAAACCTAAAATTGAACCCAAACAAATGTTGTTTTACTGCAAAAAATATTACATTTTTGGGCCATGTGGTTAATAAGGAAGGTACCAAACTAGATCCTGGCAAAATTGAGGTGATTCTACATTTTCTAGAACCAAAGACGGTCACAAATGTCAAGTCATTCTTAGGTTTGACGGGGTATTACCGAAATTATGTTTGAAGCTATTCACGACTGGCAGCTCCACTACTTGAGTTGACCAAAAGAGATGTTGACTTTGTGTGGGATACGGGCTGTCAATAGGCATTCCAAGCATTAAAGGCAACACTAGTTGATGCACATGTACTCATACAGCCTGATTTCAAGAGACCATTTTGTCTGGATGTTAACTAGTCACCCAAAGGTGTTGGAGCTATATTGTCACAAAAGGAGGGCAAATTTGAGAAGGTGGTGGCCTATGCTAGTAAGAGTTTGACAGAAGCACAAAAAAAATTTCACCCCATGGAAGGGGAATGTTATGCACTAATATGGGGCATCATGCATGTCAAGTAGTACTTGCACATGAATCATTTCGTTTTGTGGATAAATCACAAACCACTTGAATGGTTAACAACCATGTCAGATGCACATGGCAGGAAAGGCAAGTGGATTGACATGTTACAAGATTTCAGTTTCAAGATAGTACACCAACCAGGGCGCAGACATACGAATGTTGATGCTTTGAGTAGGAATCCAGTTAAACCAACCGCGGATGATGATGACTTCAGTGACGAAATCCAAGATATTGGAAATATACAAACTGACACACATGAAGAAGCAGGGGAGATTCTCGCTATTCAAACTGGCAAAGAAACGAAATGGCTCAGTTTTAGGAGAAAGGACAAGGGGCTTTTACAACATCATGAATGTTGTTTTAACATCAACTACTAGCATTATGCTAGAAGCCATTAGCTTTATATGGTAGATGTTGTATTAGAGGAAGACCAGCCCAAGGAGCTTGTTCCACATGAGGTAGAAGATATAAAAGGGGGTGAGATTTTGCAAGACAATGATGTAAGACTGGTGTTGAAGAGAAGGAGACCTCATTACTATGACAAATAGCAGTAATTAGAGCTAGTATTGGCAACCCAAAAATTGTTTGAATCTTGTGAACATGATTTGATTTCTACAGACTCGGATGATGAGGATATGTGTTGGACAAACACGAGAAACAATGATATATGGAAGGATGTAACTTGCATGAATTTATTGTAAGAAGGAATAATACCATACACTATTGATCTTGAGGAATGTAAAAGAGCAAGGAAGAGGATACTGAACTACCATTGGCAGGATCAATCACTTTATTTCAAAGGCTTATTTGTGCCAAGGTTAGAAGATGGCATGGGACTAATAATCCAGATGCATAAAGACCTAGGGCATTTTGGAGAAGAAAAAACATTGGCTGAAATATGGCATAATAGGACAGAGGATGTGAAGAATGTTGTAAAGGTATGCCAACAATGCAAGATGGTGAGAAAGATGGGGAGTATACGTTCTAAAGATGAAGAGTTGAAGAGTATACATGTTTGTGATTTGTTTTATAGGATTGTTATGGACACTGCAAGACCATTGCTTGAAACCAAGTTAGGAAACAAGTATATTTTGGTGGTCATCAACCATTACTCTAAATGGTGCGAGGCAAAAGCGGTTTCGAATCATGGTGCTAAGACTATAACCAGGTTCCCTGGGAGATGACATAATTTGTAGATATGGGGTTCCCAAGTTTATATTAACTAATAATGGATGAGAGTGGGCAGCATAGTTTGATGTCATGTGCAAGGACTATGGGATTCACCATCAACATACAACACCCCAATGGCCATAGTGTAATGGGATGGCTAAACGTCTGATCAAGACTATTAAGAATGGCATAATGGTATTATCTGCAACGTTCGAAAATGTCAATTATTGGGATGAGCAACTGATAAAGGTTATGTTTGGATACAGATGCGGAATTCAAGCCAACACTAAGTTTTTCCCTTTTATGATACTGATTGGGTGCACACCACACCTTAGGGCGGATAATCACTTACATTCCCTAATTGTCGTGGTTGATGAGACTTCTAATGTAAAAACTATTATAGAACAATTTATGCAGAAAATGAAATTGATCATAAGCATCGATGAGAACGTTCTGCTCAATGTAGAACAAACGCCACAAAAGCAAAAGAAAACCTATGCTACCAGATAAGGAAAACAAACTTTTGAGGGTTTGGTTGTTGGACAAATAATGGTTAAGATGAAGAAGCCAGGAAAGAAGGAGGCTTTGACTTCCAGCTGGGAAGGTCCATACCAGTTTGTAGCGCATGTAGATGGGATTGGAAATCTTGATCTTTAAGAAAGTAGCAGAATATGCATCATTTAGGATGCTAATGGGAATCAATGGGAAAGGTCCCATAGGGATTTACAAATCTATCACATTCTACAAGATTAAAAAAGCTAAGGGATTCAATTTTTTAAGGAAGGGAGGGGTTACATATGTGATCGGACAAGGAGTCTTTTAGGTTTTTATAGTGTGAACACTATATTAATTTTAGGGTTTAGGTGTTGAACGGCCATTAACTTTTTGCATGCAGATGGCGAGGTTTATCTTTTCATTGTTTGTTAGTGGCTGTGAGTTGGAAGGTTTGTTGCTTGTGTGTTATTTGAAACAAGATGGCAGCTGAAGATGGATGGTGAAGTATGATTCATGGGTGTAAGGAAAACGAGAAGAACATGAGGTTGGACGAGGATAAGAAACGAGATTTGAAGGAAAAAAAAAAGGTTGCTAGGTAGAAGAAAATGCGGGTTTTTGGGTGGTAAGAAGGAGTTTGCAGGATAGATAGTTGTTGTGTTTTATTTCCATTGCGCCAATAACTATGTGGTGGCCGGCTCCGTGTTTTGGTTAGAATTAGGACTGATCAAAGGTTGATGGTGAAGGCTAATGATGCCTAAAGGTGGTCTGAATTGTAGAATTAGAAGCATATAGAAAACTGCATCTATAGGGGTTTGGGGAAGACCTTACTTGGATTATCCAGTGCATAGATCATAACATCTAAGTGGGAGTCAGAAACCTTTTTGTGGGTATCCTTGGGATTGGGCAGAATGTGTGAGAGAGAAATAGGATGGAAGAAATCACAACTAGTAATCATAGATCCATACTTTTCATAAAATTTTGTCCCCTTCTTGAGTAGTTGCAAACCAACTTGGCGTATCGATTCAGTTCTTGAGTAGTACCTAGAAGTTGATTTGTGTTAAGTCTTAGCACAAACATTTTCTGTGCATTGATCCATGTAGAAGGGGAAGAGGAAAATTAATAGCTCATTACAAACCGAATGAACATTGAGAGCTCTGACTTTAAGCCAGACCCTATTAACATTTTACGTTCACAATACAAGAATGTCGTTGCCTCTAGCAACAACTAATGACCATTACTACTATAACAAATTTAGGATAGGTTGATGGGTGTGCATCTTCGTAAGAACTATCCGATGATGGATGATCAGGAACTATAGTATTCGAGAATCGGACTGCTATAGTGATGCCTGCTTGATAGGAGATGAATGACTAATTTTACAACATGAGTAGGGTTGTGTGAGAAGCAAATGTTTTGTATACCCCTTTTTTTTTGTTATAATTGCACCACCCATGTGTCACATTGCATTCAAAGAACAAGTAAAAGTTGTATACTTGATACATGCCAAGTTATTATGGACATTGGTCCAAGAAATCAAAGTCCTTCAAAACCCTTAAGTCTTTTGAATAGATAATGTGTTTTCTCACAACATATTCAAAATATTTATATTTGGAGGTGAGAGATTCTAATATTGACTTTTTATTTTTTGCATAGATTGGTCCTTTCAATATAGTTTTGAAGATGTTGCATTGTTCACAAAATTCAAAAATAGAAAACTATGCCATGGGGGAAGAAAAAAAGATTTTCATTTCTATCCATATGACACCCACCCAATTTAACAAAGCAAAACATGACTAAGGTTTAGATAAGAACATAACATAAAGTTGGATCTTGGTGAAGGTAATGCTTCAAATTGAAAAAACATGCTAAGCAGTAAGGACATAAAAAATTCCAAGAACATGAAAATGTGGATGTTTAAATTTTTTTTAACAAAAATGATATTTTACAAAACAAAGCACTAGCTACCCTCTTTTGTTCCTCTAATAAACTCTACCGGATTAATTGCCCATCCCACTTTGATGAAAGCTAAAATTCAAAATTTTCACTTCATCTTGTTCCACAAATGGAAGAAATTAGTAACATTGGAAAATGATGAAAGAAGTTGATTTTGATGATGGAAGAACAGGGTAAAGTTGGGAAAGTTGAAGAATTGATGAAAATGGAACTAGTTGGGAAAGTTTAATCCAGGGAATCATTGCCTTACAATAAAACATAAATCTAAAAAAATATTTAAGATTTTATTCCATCCATTGTTGAATTTTATCAACTTCTCAAGCTACAACTTTTTGGGGTTCCCATCTTTCTCAGCTTTCTTGAATTCATCCAGTATCCAAACTTTCTCAACATTTTCAATTAAGTCTATGTTCATCCATTATTCATAAACTATTTTACACAATCTTGGCCAATGGGAAAAGTTGGCATAAGAGGAAGGTTATTCCTACTGAGGATGAATAAACAATAAATGACTCACCCTTGGATTCAAACCTTTGTTCCTTTAGGGTCATGGGGATGAGTCCTAAACTTGTGTCTCACATGTCTTTCATTGAACTAAGTTCAATTTGGAAGCTAAATGTGAGATAAAAACCAAAGAGATACACAAAAAAGTGGACCAAATTGGTCTTACTAGTCGGTTAGGGCTTAAATAATTTGATCATAAAATCAAAGATGCTCAAAATATGTTGAGCAAAAACACTCATCATATTGGGCACCTTGTTTGTTTGAACTTGTTTGCCGCATTGGATTCAGTGTGCCTAATCAAATGTCCACCACTTCACTTTTAAAAGTTCATCACATTATCTCAACAAAAACAAATGCCACCTCTTGACTTCCACCCTAATGGAAATATCTCCTATTTTGGTATGTCATCAGCTCTTGGTAATTGAGCTAATATCTTTCAATATTGGCCTTGGATAGCTTGGGGTGGGTTTCCATATGGTGCACTTGGCCACTAATCCATCATTTTTGGGTAGAAAGTTGGAGGTTTTCACGTGAGAAAGGTGACCCACTCACCCCGTACTCCCAAGCTTGTTTTGTAGGGATCCACTCCTCTTGTAAGTGCTCCACCCCATCCATTACACTACCCACCAGCTGAGCAAGTGGCCTAACACCTTCCAGACCATTCTCACTTTTAATTTGTTACTCAATGTTGGTAATTGAAAATAGATCTTCCTAATTATTGACCTTTGGCAAAACTCTTTTTAACCATGTCTGTATACAAACGAAGGTTATAATATCAATGTATTAATATACAAAGGACATTGAATAGGCTTTGTGTGTAGGTGTGTAGAAAAAATGTTATGACCAATGGGATTGCTAGATTTGGTGGTCTGAACACTTTTTCTTAGTTATCTTGACCGAACTAACAATTTAGGGTTGTGTGTAGGTCTGAAGATTATTTTTGTGCAGACCAATAGGATTGTTGGGTTTGGTGGTCTGAATTTGTTTTCTTAATTATCTTCAATGAACTAAGAGTCAATGTGTAATAGCTATTTACAGACAGGATTGTTACACATTATTACTTGTGCATTTTGTTCTACTTCTTTGGGAAGCACACAAGAAAATCTTATTGCCAATTCTTCTTTCTTTCTTATCCTAATGCTAGTCATGTAGTAACACTTGGCAGGTTAAAAAAATTAATTTAAAACATGATAGTAGAATGCATGCAGAATGCATGTGTGTGTGTGATCCAAAAAGGCAACCCAGATTTTTGAGGGAGCAAAGGGCATCAAAGCATGATTTGCCCAAGTGAAGAAAAAGACAACCTTGTGAGAAAAATGTGGGGAGTCTTGTGTATTAAATTATCATTGTGTTGACAAATTCTAATAAGAATTAGCCTCTTCTGTTAACCTGAAGCTTCCGCCTCCCCTAAGGTGTAGAAACAGGCTCAAATGGCAAATTCACTTCACATCTCCTCTCCTCCCAAATGCATGATTGTTTTTGGGGGGGGGGGAGGAAAACCCAAGTCATTCTTTTCCATAAGAAAATAAGCTTTCAAACTGAACAGAGGAAGAATTCCTGCTTTGGAGGTGAAGGCAAAAAGCATAGTGCTCATTTAGATTGCAACTGAAGATGTAATTTGGGAATTGCACTTCATGACTGAAACCTAACTTTGCCAACTGAAGACATAACTTCCAGTCAAATTGGAGTTGAATTTTGTGACCAAAACATACTTTTAGTTTTAGGATAGAAGCTCATGAACAAGATGATGAAACTCTCTCTTTTTTTCAGAATCAGTGCTGTATTTGTGCCAAACTTTCACCTCTTGGCAAAAAATTTTCCTTTTTTTTAAGCTAAAAAAATATAGAACAATGATTTCATTGAGGTTTTTTTCTTAATTATTGCATGAATTTTTTAAGAATATTTCAGATGTTGACCTAGGTACTAGGTAGGTTGTCAAAAATAGCAGAAATCTTGAAAAAAAAGTCTATATAATCCATCCAAACTTGTCATCATCATTTACAACTATATCTTTTTGAGATCCTCACCAAAGAGGCTACTTCAAAAAAACAACTAGAAGAAAAAAACCCTGATAATTTATTTGTGTTGAAGTGAGCTTCAAGAGACACTTGAAAAAGGAAATCCGTGAGAATAATATTGTAGTACAAACTTCAAACAAAGCCAATTTGGCTACATCATACCTGCAAGAAGAGGTCAAAAGGGTTGTTGGCTGGTGGTATCCATTGTAGTACAACAACAACAACAAAAAGGACAGAAGGGTAATTAAACTCTGCTGCAAATCCATCCACCAAAGTCCTTCCCTTGCATGTGGATGTGCATGTGATGCTCAAGGCATTCATTATTAGTTTCCTTGACCAGTTCAGATCCTCCAGGATTGCCCCTTTGATACAGCACCAGGGGTTAGGTGTCAATAGGGTTATTGGTAAAGTCATCTTGTCTTTGGCCTTTGGTGCTCAGTAATCTGTTAGTACCAGTGCTAATCTGATTTCAACTTTGAACAGACCAGCCTGGTTGGGTATTTCACAAGAAAAAAACAATCATACCAACCTGGTCCTGGTATTGGGTCCTAAGGAGACTTTCAGGTGGTACATGTAAGGTAAGGAGTAAGGACCCAGAATAGGGATGTTTGGGGAACTAAGGCCTTGTGCGAGGTGGGACCAATACCAGGACCCCAAATTCCCAAAACCGTCCCCCACTTGAAGAATATTTACATTGTGTATTCCAATGCTAATTATTCTTTGTAGCTATAGTTTAGGTAGAGCAACTTTAGATTCCATAAGTCTACCTTTTGCATGATAGCTTCAAATTGGAAAAAAATTATCTGATTCCCAATTAAAGAGAAATGAAAAATGAATAAAAAATTGATGTATTTTTATAGGTCTTTTTTCATAGTTAGGAACAGATATTCAATATCTTCTTCACCAATTTGCATCCCATTCTTTTCAAACTCAATTCGATCTGAATCCAATTTGAATTCCATCAAATTTTAATTTAAAAATTTGAATTCAATTCAACTAAATCTGAATTAAATTAAAATGTAATCCACGTTACATGTAATATAATGTCATTCAATATTTTCACTCGAATGGAACTTAATTTTCACAAGATCAATTCATTTTTTTCACATCATTTTCACTGTCACTTGGTAAAGGAAGCAGGGCATAGCCCAAGACTCTCAATAAGGCTCGTACTGCTTCAGGTCACCCATACCAGTTTGGTACAGTCCTTGATACCAAGTGTTGATACCTTCCAGGTGCAGGCCTATGTAACAGACCAGACCAACAGGGGTCTGTACCCATTTGTTTCATGTGTGATTTGGAATCAACCCATCTGAAAAGCTTTTGCTTTTGAGGTCTGATTCTGTCAGAGATGCTTAAGTAAAGCTAAAATGCAGACTGATGCAATGGTTGCAGGAGGACTAGAAGCAGCTCAAAGAGTAGGCTAAATAACACATAACAAGGGGTGTGTCGCACTGTGGCCTTGCCATTTACATTAAAAAGTATCTTAAGGCAAAAGAAGAATTATGGAAACTCAATTATATTTCACCATGCAAAAATATATTAATCTTCATAAAAAAAATCCTCTGAAAGAAACCAAAATCCTTCAAAATGTCATAACTCTAAAACTAAATCTCAAGTTTCAACACAAGCCAAAATATCATATTTCAAAAATCTGCATATAAAAATAGACCTATTATTATTACCTTGGGGCCAAAATCCCCTAAGCTACTATACTGTCTAATGAATCTAAGCACATCTTGGTAGGGAAGGTGAATAAAATAGAGAGGGAAAAAAATCACCCCAATTGTGTATTGTGTGACTTGTGACCTTACTTTTAAGTCTCTTGTGTACCACCTCGCCCCCATCATACTCTCCCACCCACTTCACTCTCTGTTTCGGTATGTACTTGATCTGAACTTTGGCAAATTGCCTTGAACTTTGAAGGATTTTGTTGTGACCTTTGAAGTATTATAGCTTTGAGCTTTGAAGGATTTTGTTGTGAACTTTGAAGTATTATAGCTTTGAGCTTTGAAGGATTTTGTTGTGAACTTTGAAGTATTCTAGCTTTGATCTTTGAAGGATTCTTTTGTGAACTTTGAAGTATTACATTGAACTTTGAAGGATTTTTTTGTGAGCTTTGAAGTATATTGCTTTGAACTTTCAAGTATTATAGCTTTGATCTTTGAAGGATTTGTTGTGAACTTTGAAGTATTACAGGTTTGAACTTCAAAGGATTTTGTTGTGGGCTTTGAAGGATTTTGTTATGAACTTTGGAATGTATCATTCAACTTGAAGGATTTTGTTTAGTAACTTTGAAGGGGATGATGCTTTGCAGCAGCTGCTCTGGTTGATTTCACTCTCTCAGTTGTTGCTCAAGGTAATTAGCTTCACATCATATGCTTCCAGTTTTGCTGAGAAGTTGCAGATGTTGTGAAGTTCAGGAAATAGTTGCAGACTTTGTCTCTTTTGTTTTTGTGTGTCTGTCTTTTTTGTGTATCTGTTGCTCAATGTCATGCATATCTCTTGATGATGATGAGATGGAGTTCATCAAGTATGTGTGTCTCTTGATGATGATGAGGTCCAGTTCAGTACTTCACTTGCAGATTTTTGCTGTGGATGATGATGATCCTAACTTCTACAACTGGTGGATTGACTTCCCAGGAAATCTATCTCTTGGCGCCCTGTTGTTGGTTGGAGAGTCTTGTTCGCAGGGGTTGGACTTGTTTGGGGTGGTTTCAACTAAGAGCCAATCTAATGGAGAATGTCATGGCAGGAAGGCTTGTAACACATACAACCACATTTGCTGCTGCATTCCCAAGACTTGGAAGCAGCAGCAGCCAGTGCAAAGCTTGCACACAGAAAGAGATCTTGGGTACAGCAATTCCCTGGACTTCACACCCACTTCAGAGGTTAAGCTCATCAGCACAGAAGAAGAACAAGACAACAACAACAAAGCAGGGATCTTCTTCAACTGCAAGGACAGTGACAATAATGGCAGGAATAGGACTGGAAGTGAAGGAGTTATTCCACGCTCTGGAGCAGAAATTTGAGAACTCAAGAGAGACAATACTGGAGTTTTATGTGCATGAGATTCGAGGAGGACCTGAAAGGACTCTGTTGCTTGCAGCAGGAACTGGCAATGGAGATCTGACCAAGCTGGGATTTGGATCCATATGTGTTTTTGACAATGAGGTACGAGAAGCTGGAAGCAGAGAGAGTAAGCTTTTGGGAAGAGAGAGAGGCTATGGACATGTTACTGATAAAGAAGCAAAAGAAGGTCTTCAGCTCTCAAGCAGGATCACCTTCAATGCAGACTCTGAATATGGTCCTGGATCTCTCACATTCTCTGGAAATGTAGGTGGAGTTGTCTCCCCTTATGAGCTGATTGTGGTGGGTGGAACTGGTCGTTTCCGTGGTGCAAAAGGCTATGTTACAGTGGAGAACTCTCCACCAAATCCACCTGATTTTGTATTCCGCTGGAAAGTTCACTTGACCCTTTAACCCATCCTTTACAATCCATGACAGACAGACTAGACAGGCCCATAGCTATGGTGTTTTTCTGTAAGAGTGAGAATGCTTGAGAAATCGTGAGAAAATAAGAAATGAATGTTAGGTGGGGGGTGTGGGGGGGGAACAATAATGCTTGGTTTTGAGGAAGCTTGGAGGAACACATATATGGCAATTATTGTTGTCTCTACCCATTTGGATGGGTCTTACTATGGTGTTGTTTTTTGCAGCAGATAGGAGCAATATAAAAAAATCAATCATCAGTCCCATCAGTAGTACCTCTCCTTCTGTATTTGAATGCTTGCAATGTGTTTTTTGTCTGAATCATGAGATCCCCTTGTGCAAATGGTTTTTTGTTTTGAGTGAGTATTGAGTTGTCTTTGTGAGATTCATTGCAAAGTTCTGGAGCTTAACACAGACCAAACCATTTATTTATTTTGCTGTCTGTCAAGGATGTATTTCAGAGCACATGTAGAATGCATCCTAAAGCTTGCATATGAAGAAACCAATCAAACAAATATTGAGCAAAGGAGATATTGCATGGATTCAAACAAATGATATGCATGAGGGTTTGAGCATGTTATCTCACACTTGATATCATTAGAGCTATGGTATCATGTGTCTCTGCTCATCCCTGCTTGAGGTCCAGACTCCACAACCCAGACACAGCTTCTTCCTCAATAACGACTCACAAATGGAAATCTAAACACCTGTGGCAGGGATGAATGTATACAAGCGTCAGACTTTTCACATAAGTACCAAAGATGGTTCCAGGACACACTCAGATTACAAAGCTCAATTCATAATACAATATGCAATGCTGCAGTTTGCTAAACATAAACTGATCACATTCATGCTGTTAGTGGTGACATGGTCTTCTGCTTACATCAAAGTGTGCATTTGCAACTCCCTGACCAATATGTGTTTGTCCAATTTCAAAAAGAAATTGGACAAAAGCCCATTCAGGCTACCAACTTCCGCATTACCAAATCTTTCTCAAATGTGGACACATTTTGAATAATGTTGGTAGCATCTACCATGAGCAACCTAGTAGTTGTTGAAAGCAAAACCACTTGCAAGGTGGGTGCTCTCAGACTTAACCACAAAAGGCTATGGGTGGCAGTTTTGTTGCTCACAATGCAGGCATTAAATTGCCTACTATGATTTCCTTGGGTGAAATCGCCAGCATTGATACAAGATGCTGATCCTGGACAAGTGGTCATTTTGTGTCTTAATCAAGAATGACTTTGTGTCTGTGGAAGCAATTAACAAGATATTACTGAAACTTGTTGGACTGAAAATATCATTTGCAGTGGAGATGATCCACATTTTGCTCAACTTGATGATCAGTGGATTTCTGGCTAGATTCGTTGGTGTGCACAGGCACAGAGGTGGGTGGGAGAAAGTTTGCCAAATTCTGCTACACAAGTGTGGCTAGGTGTCTTGTCACCCTCAAGACTCTTTTTCTCCTTTCAGAGAGTTAGAAAGTGAGGGATAAGCTAGGGCCTGTTGGGATAAGACGAGCCATGAATTTACCCTGTTAAAGACATGGAGGGCTTGTTGCTCAAGTCATGGGTTGCAAATCTCTTTGCAACATATGAGTCTCACAAGAGGGGGGAACAAAGCCTTGGCTGATGATGAAATCTCAAACACACCCTGCACATTCCATAACATGGAACAGCATATGAATCATGCACAAAACAGTGAGTGCCATACCCCAAATCACTTCAACCAAGTCATGTTCAACTCACAGTTGTTTCCATTACAGAGGTGCAAGGAAAGATGGAGCACAACTAAGCTGGAACTGGCATCAGATGTTTGCAAGAACAAAATCTGTGAACAAAACCCAACAGAAGCTTGAATTTTAAGTCTTCATGGAAACCAAAGGCTCTGAAAGAAGCAAACCACAAAATCCTTCTCTACAGAAATGCATCACAGTACCTTGAGCTTGGGTTTTGGCACATAGCAGTTTGGCCTTTATGTTTGTTGATCTTTGCACTTGCAAGTCTTGACAAACATGGAACAAGTTACTGTCCTAACTTGTTTCTAATCCTTCACCAATTGTTTTTGGAATGCCCTCAAATGGAGTCACTCATATGCTCCTGATCTGAATGCTTCAGCATTGAGGGAGGCATTTGAACTCCAGGCAAAGGATAAAGCAACAAGAAGACTCAAGGACTCAATTCAGGATACATCTCCAGATCTCAAGGAGCATACAACAGAGTGTCAAGAGAAGATGCGGCATACTAAGTGCGTTTGACAAAATTCACTAATCAGGAACCAGTGCACATGGATCACTGCCAGCAGTCAGTAGCACCATGCCCTGTTCAAGGAATTTCAAGTGCAAGCACGGTGGTCTTCTTGAACAAGTAGCAGTAGATAGCAGATTGTGCTCCGCTCCAAAGATCTTCTGAGCCACTGCTCACATTTCTACTGTGGCCATTTCCTACACAACACTTCCCAGAATCTTTGTTGCTTACTATTGACAGCAACTTCCAACAAGGCCCAGCAGCTGTCAATTCTGAAACTTATGTTCAGGAGTCAGTACACTCATGAAAGGCACTGTTACCTGCATGCACCAGCTTGACTGCAAAAACTCGTGCAAGTTTGCTGCAGAGACAAAAGAAAACTGTGTTTTGATCATCAGAAGGAATTTTACTTGCAGAAAGTATGCAATCAAACCTCCAACAGTTCATGGTTTCAAAAAGCTCTGTAACATTTGCTTGCTTGCTAACTTGCGGGCAGGCAGGCAGAAATGCAAAATGTACATCAATCACAGCACAAAAAAAGGATTGATTCCCAGAGCAATCATGTAACCACAGGCTGGAACAGAACTGCAAGTTCCACAGCTCTGCTCCCAGAAGAAAACAGTTTCAGAGCTTGAAGGAAACCAATTTCAAATTATTATGGATCCAACAGATTGATGATTCCGAGCAACCATTCAAAAGAAGCCTCCAGCAGAGAACTTGTTGCTTTGTGAAGAGGAGCTAAAAGATATTGCAAATCCATGAAGAAAACACCTACCTAAGAATGAGGGGGCTCTGAGAAGAAGATTTCAGCTCAGAGAAGAATCCAAGAGCCGAAAGCAAAGTCTGCAGCTGTTGAGTATTATCTGAGACATTTCAACACCAAGGGAAGGTTCTCAAATTTCTATACCATTCAGCAAAACAAAGACTACAAGTTCAAGAAATTTATGTACGCCACCTCCATGCCCTGAATACCACTCCCAATAGTTTCTATTCAGAACCTCAATTCTCTCTTTGTTGCAGCAGTTTTCAGTGTTGACCAATAAGTCTTTCATGTTGGGATCACTAAGCTGTTTTGATTGCACGCAGCCTTGGGATCCCTGCAAAGCATACTGAGTAATAAACAGACAGTACCACCCTCAAGAAGCTTTAAATTGTGTAGATTCTTCCAAGTTGCCATGTTATCCCACAAGAAGCTTATTGGGTAGAAATGTCACTAGTACAGCAATGGCCAATGACTTCAATGGAAGTCACACAGCTTCCAACAACACACCCAGAAATTCATTTGCAAATGGGTCTCTCTTCCAGAATCAAGGTCGTATCCTCCACCTCCTCCCTTCACTCTGAGCACTTCCCTTCCTCATATATTACACCCTAAGTGGCCTGTGGAGAAAAGCTTAGTTTAGTTCCAAACCCCTGTCAATTCCTTTGTCACACTCCCTGCTATGGACCGGTGCCTCTTGTACAGAGGTGAAGAATCAAAACCATTTTGAACACTTCCTGTAGGCCTTCTCAACTTCTGGAATACAGATGGGTTCAATGTGCTATCATCATCATCACCTGTCCCAGGCACACCTGAGCCATTTGGCTCCTCATGTTGAAAGTGGGTGGATCTTGACTGCAAAAATTGATGAATCTGCCTGTCAGGATCCAATCTGTAGCTCAGTGCCTCATGCTCCAACACCTTGTCTCTCTGGTCTCTGGCCTGCGCATTGGATGACAGGATCAAAGGGCTCGCTTTGCTGCTTGGTCGTGAGAGGCTACTGGACCATGGGCTGGTCTTACTGCTCCTAGAACTGTGCTTCCCAGCTTCTGCTTTGGATGTATATGGGGAGGATGATGCTGACTGTGTGTGGAGAACACACTTGAGCCTCCCAGGACTCTCCTCTGGAAACCAAGCAGCCTCATCCTTCATCTTGGAGTTGGAAGAGAAGCGGCTCCACTTGCTGCTGGATCTAGATAGTGTTTTGGACCATGGGCTAGGTTTAATGCTACCAGTTGCTTGCTTAGAATCAAGTGGAGGTGAAGCTACCTGTGGCTTTTGAAGAGACATGGAACGGCTGATGCGGGTCTTGAAAATGTTGGGCATTGAGATCGGGTCATCAGATTGCACCTGCATTCGTGGGCTAGAGAGAGAAAACAACCTCCAAGGGGAGGCCTTGTTACTGGATTGGGGGAGAGATTGCTTAGCATCAAGAGCACAACAAGATCTAATGTTGTGATTATGATTTTGACAACTTCCTTCCAAAGTCCTTCCATAACCCACACATTGATCTCCTTCAAACCCAGATCTTCTTGGACTCTCCTCTACAACCATTGTATCAAAACTGATACCTCGACTTTGCTCAATATCATGTTCTTGGGAAAATTCTTGAAAAGCAATAGGGATGCAAACTGCTCTTGATTCCTTGTTGCTACTTCTTTGGATTGAATTCACACCACTCACTGATTTCCGGCTTAACAGAGATGCTCTGCTGCTCCAAGGGCTAACCCTGCTGCCAACAGAGGTTCTCTTAGGGCGACTAGGGTCAGTAGCAACTACAGATGGTTGCTGGGCAGAGATGCCCAGGTGGTCACCATTGATAGCTGCAAGATTTCCCCTTGTTTCATGCTCTGGCTTCAGATGAGAAGGAGAAGGACCATTGTCGCCTTTTTCTGATTTCCAGAACATTCCCCAGGCATTCTTCAAAGCACTGATGTGGGAAACTGCTGATTTCCATGAACTTTTGGCTCTTGCACTTGAAGTTGGGGCCTGACTGTTTGGTTTTCTCTCGCTGAAAGAATAGTGAAAGTTCTGCACATTGGAAGCTCTTGCTGATTCTTGTTCTCCCCTCCCTCCCTCAAAATTAATGGCATGTAATCCTTTCAAGCCATACCTTGTTATTTTTGACGGCATGCGATTGTCACCCACATGTGATGATATTTTCTTGGCCTCCCCATCACATGCTGACTTCGAACGCCGCAGATGCACAAGAGGAAAGTGACTCTCACCTTCTTTCCTTCTGCCACCATTTGCTATCCTCTTTGAATCAAGCTTCTCTTCAAATGCATCAGAAGAGTTGTCTTCATCTGCTCCCTGAGATGCCACTAGCTTGATAAGTGACTCCCGCAGACACCATGCACACACTCCTTCCCCTTTTTTTCTTGGGTGCCACTTGCACCCACCCTTCCAATCTCCCTTCTCCATCTCCACACTCAAGTCTCTAACTCCTCCTCACCATCTCCCTGTCATCCCCACATCCCAAGTGCACACTCAGAACATCTCCCTTCTCTCCTAACACAAAATCCAAATCACTCCATCCTCTCCATCTTGCAAACTACCTTGCACCAGAGACTCCACCTCACTTGTGCTCATTTTTGAGACTAGTGCTACTACTCCAATGTCCCCTAATTGCTTTTGCCTTTATGGGTGTCAACAAGCTTAAGAAGTGAATCTGATCCATTTAAAGCACTGTGCAGAGCAGCAAGGTGCCACAGTCCAAAGTAAACAAAAAAAAATTTAATTCAACTCCAAATCTGCCAAAGACTTGCACAACTTATAGCAAGAGAACCGGATATAGCTTCAAATGCCACATTGCTTCAAAAGAGAATGAGTATTGAAATTCCAACAAGAAAAGACAAAGCTGTTCAAAACCATGTCCTCAGATCCCAGAAAAATGCAGGGAGAGCAGAAGATTGAGAGAGAGAAAAAAAGGGTAGGATGCTGTCTGAAGGGAAGTCAAAACTAAGAGAAACTCCAAGATGGAATGCTCAACATTCCAAGCCATCAAACATGTGGAGAAAAACTCTTCAGATCCAAAAAGAGGGCGAAAAGCCCACAATTGACAAGATGGTGCAATGGCAAGACAATGCTGTGGCAGCTACCAAAGCACTGAATTCAACATTTAGAAACTTGCACAAGAGAAAGAAATTCAACACCAAGTCACTCTCTCTCTCTCTCTCTCTCTCTCTCTCTCTCTCTCTCTCTCTCTCTCTCTCTCTCTCAGAAAGATTCTCACTAAACAAAAGAGGAGGTCCAAGCCCAAAAAGGAGCCTCACATTCCGAAGATCATCCATCCATCTCCACACACATACAAGAAAACGGAATGCAAAAAATAACACAACAACAAAAATGAGGGTTATGTATCCATCCATCCATCACTCTTGAAGAGGCTCTTACTTGTGTCAATCAATTGCCTGTCGTCTCCATCTGCAAACCCTAATTCCATGGGGCATTCGACTGGTGGGGGGTTCGGAGAGAGCCAACAGCCAACAATCGTATGAAGAACCAACGAAAGACGAACAGTGGTGAGCGAGTCAGCCGCAGCATTAGCAGCAGCAATGTCTGATGCGGGGGATTACAAATTGCCTGTGAACGGACTGATGAACCGACTGGCTCTTAAAGCAAAGCTTGTTGGAGATGAAAAACAACAAGGAAGACGATGAGGAGCGGGAGGAGGAAGCAAAGAAACAAACTAAGCGACGCAAGCAGCGAGTCACACTAACTTCCCACCGACCGACCACCGGTTAGCCATCATCCTTACAGCATCGTCTCTGCTTGCACGACAATCTCTGTCAAGACTTCCCTCAAGACCGGGTCCAAAAGCTTCTGACATAAACGCTAGTGTACAGCAGTGGCGAACCTCTCTCTCTCTCCCGAGTCCCTCGTCATGGAATCACGCCTGAAAGTCTGGCTGCTGCGCCCCACCCGCTCCCCCACCGACTCTGTCCGTCGGGCAACAGCAGCAGCAGCAACAGCAAACAAACAACAACTGTTGCCGCTGCTGCTGCACCTGCTGCAGTAGCAGAGAATCTTTCTTTTGCTTTCTTTTAGGGTTTCACTCTTCTTTCCCACTTCTTCTCTTTGTGGGAAGGCCCTCTCTTGAACAATATTCTGCCCGTGCCCGGATCTAACGGTCAGTGGGTAAGTTCTTTTTCTTTTTCTTGTTTTTCTCTTTCTTGCTCTAGGTGGAGATTTGACCATCAGACCTCCCCCCGGCCCCCACCAAATTCCCAAATTTTCAAATTAAAATTAAAATTTAGGGTTTTGGGCAATGTGTATCATTTTGAGTGATTTAAAATGTTATAGGAACTGCCCATTATCGATCACTACCCTACCACTGATCGCTTCTTTAGATCTTCATCATCTATGCTTCATTTTGAGTGATTTAAAATGTTATGAAAGCACTACCTCAAGCTTTAGAAATCATCTTGGAAGTCCAAATGAAAAGGAGGAATAAAAAAATAACAAGTAAAAATAAAAGCTTTTCAACTCACAAAATGCATTTTTCTTTTTTTTTCTTTGGACCCCTCTTATTTTCAAAGCTTCTAACTTGCTCATTTCTTGTTCATTTTAAACGATTTAAAATGTTATAGGAATGCCACCTGAAATTCTACAAATCATCTTTGAACTCTCATGACAACAGAACAATATACAAGGAATTTTTTGGGTGTTCAGAAACCGACTTTTATAGTGCTCGGTGGTTTTTTTTTTTGAGTTCTTGACTCGTTTTATTTTGTGGGGCCAAAACTTTCTTATTTCTAATCCATTTTCAACGATTATTAATATGTCAGATGCGCCAAGAGGAGGGGGGGTTCAAGTTTTGTTTGGACACCAGAAACAACAGAGGCCTCCCCTTGGTTCAACTCCAATGTATGTAAGCTGAAAAGTTAGGCGATAGTGAAGCACATTTGTTTCAATTTTGTGAACTTGGGGTCCAAGACTCCAAAGAAGTGCTTCTATTGGGAAGTGCCCAATGTTCCAAAAAAAATTGGTGATGGGCCAATCAATGTGGTCCCTTTCAAAAAAATCAAAAACAAAAAATGTGAGCACACCCATGAACTAATTAATATGAATCACACTACGGATTATACATTGAAAATTAACTATCTGACCATTGTTGGATTCCTGGGTACGGAGTGTTTTTTTTAATCTCTTGGGTGGGAATAATTGGTTTTGGATGGGTTAGGTTGCACGAAGATCTTCTCTGACTACTGGATCTTGGCTACCCCTAATTGATGTCTTATGTGACAAACAAATTTTTTTTCGTTTTGTCATGGTTTGCACCATTACACAAACATCTGATTGTTGGATCTCTAGTTGTGACGACTTGTTTGTTGGCCTTGCCTACCAAGGCAAGGATATTGTGTTTAGATTCATTATAGAATATAGTAGCTTAAGGGATTTTTATAGGCCCCTAGGTAATAGTAATAGGTCTATTTTTATATGAGGATTTTTGAAAAATGATATTTTGGCTTGTGTTGAAACTTGAGATGTTATAATATCTTGAAGGATTTTGGTTTCTTTCAGAGGATTTTTTGAAGATTATATTTTTGCATGGTGAAATACTTGAGTTTCCGTAATTCCTCTTTTGCTTGAAGATACTTTTTGATTTAAATGGCAAGGCCACAGTGTGACACACACCTTGTTTTTGTGGCCACAAGTCATTCTGCCAAAATCACTCTCACTCCTAAACCTTTTGAGGGAGGACGTTAAATTAGCAAAATGGGTCCTTATTAAGGACCCCCTCATTATTGTTTTTTCTTTTCTTTTTTTCCCTTAGAAAAAGATGGATGATGCTCAGACACAAATCTTGAGTCCTATTCTGCCTCCTAGTCTCCACTACATGACCACACTATGTTAGAATAAGACACAAAATTTGTGTCTGGGCAACACCAAGATGTGTATGGTCATCACTACACACATCTCGGTTGGACAATTAGGCAACTGGGGGAAAAAAGAAGTAGAGAGTACTTTTTGTATTGTCTACAATAAGGATCCATTCCTTCCCTTTTAGGGGTCAAAATAAAATGAAAAAAACTCACAAAAATTCAATAACAGACCGATGGCCAGAACCATGGTAGGGGAGACAAAAAGGGAAGGCCAAAAAAGGCCAAAAGATGCATAGTTCGTGGGAACCAAGAAAAGGATAAAGTTAATCCTTCTCGTGGTAGGAAGCTGTTTCGCTCAAGGCCCTTTTAATGTTACCTGCATGCAAATCGTAAGATCTAATAGTAATGGGAGGTCCAGAACAAGCATCACCCGCCAACATAATCTTCCTTTTTATAGCAAAGGCTAAAAACACGTTAAAAAACAAGACTAACATGCTGCCTGAAAAATTGAATGCAAAAAAACAAGGATAAATGACCTTCTAATTGTCTACCATGGAAAATACGAGCTCACTCTCTAATGAAACGATATGTATCACACCCACGTGCGCCATGCACTTCCATGGCCATCAAAATAAAGTGGTGCCCCTCGTGAAGCCCTCTATACTTGCGAATTTTAACAATGGTGTTAAATTTCACAACTGCACATATTTGTTGACTAATGACATTCGAAGCCACCATCTCCCACGTTGGGTCTATAACCACCACATTGGCAACAAAGACTTAGTCCTCTTGGGTCATATAAAGATTGGTTTATAATGAAACTCCTAACATAAGGGCGCACCACTGCTCTCTCCATACATCATGCCCATTCTCTTGAATGAAGGCATACATGACGTCTTGGATGGTGTCATGTGTGGCTATCCACTGACATTCAAACGGGCAAAAAAATAAATGTGTGCCAATTTTTTCCAATTTGTGTCCACACTCACACTTCAAAAAATAAAATGTTGAAGGTTGAATCAAACCAAAATGAAAATGCAATGTTGAGGTGAAAGTAGAGTGTGCAATGTGAAACAAATAAATAGAAGGCCTAGTAACCAACCATAGCCCTACCCCTTGCCTGAACAAAAACAAATGCAAGTTCTAAATCATGAGGAAATGGAGTCGTCTTCCAAAATAAACCTAAGGGATGTGTCATGGTAGATGTCCATCAAAGATGCCTATAGATGTAAGATGTTAGAAATTTCTAGACTCTAAAATACAAGGTGCATTTGCCTAGCTACAAAGGAAGGTCATCTCACGCTACACATAAACATGACTGAAACAAGTGTGGGCCCCCATTAACCTTAAAAACATACTCTTCCAAAACAGGTTTATTGAAAATATGAAACCTAGAGCACAAATATAGAGCCATTAAAACCCAACTCCCTAGGAAAGCAAATGGGGCATAATCCTCCATAGAAAAAAGGCTTATGCCATCAGAGGATATCGATAATTGAGCTTGACACCTCACTAAGGGGCCCAGAAAATACTCCCACACTCCTAGACCCACAATGTCCCCACAAACTTGCATAACTCTTGTGTCAAAACTTGCCAAAAATATACGAAGGAAGAAGGAAGTACTGCCCATGTGAAATAAGAACATTGATGAACTGCACTTAAGGACAAAATGCCCAAAGCAACTTAGGTGTTTCCCAGGAAAAGAAGATCATTGATATGTGCCACATCCTAAAATAAAGCCTTGTCCAAAAAATGCGTGGCAAAGTCTTGAGAACCCATTGGCACACCCAATATGTGTAAACCATTTGTGACCAAAATGTAGCCTTAAAAAAAATTTATGCCTAGAGAAATCCTTGATGGACTCCAAAACTTGCATTTTGACATTTTGACCCTAAACCCAACTAAGGCTAATTGGGTCAAAAGGTGGTCAAAGGCATGGGTAATCTCACTCATAGGCTCCACGATGTGAGTATTGTCCGTTAAAGATGGAAAGATGTAGCTTGGGGCTCACATGATGATTTTTAGGAAAGTTTGATAATGGGCCAAAACAAATAAAAGACCTTTTAGGGGGTCACCCTACCATCGTGCCTAAAGATGATTCAATAATGGTAACCCCCTCCACATGTTGCCCATGCTAGTAATAAAGAAAAAAATGAACACCATAAAACAACTTGGTAAGGTGACAATGTTCACCAAAGGCCCCCTCAACACACAAGTCCTTAAAAATAGCAATTCAACAAATGGTATTAAAGGTGTTTTTGACATCGACCTACATCACAACCCAATCAGGGTGTAGGTCGAAGAGGGTTTGGATGCCAAAAATAATGGCCTCACAACTTCTAAAGGTCAATACTCCAAATTGATGGGGGGACAGGTTTCCCTAAAATAGCCATTGAAATTGTAAATTGATGGAGCGATTGATAAATTGAAAAAACACTTCACCTACAATAATAAGACAAAGACCATTAGAATGCATTTTGCAAATGCTAACAATCTATTAGCCCCTAGCACTAGGGCCACTAACTTAAAGATATCCCCACAACCAACAGTAGTAGTAGCTTAGAATAATTCTTAAAACCCCGTGGATGGGTTTTTTAATATGAAAAATCCCAATAAATGTTCATATATCGTCCTATAAAACCCACCAGAACATAAATAGGGAACATTAACTAAGGTTTGGGCAAACAAATTCCTATCCAAAACAAAGGGGTGTTCGGGGTGATAATTAAAAATAGGTGGAGGGACAAGGTCTGAAGCAAGGATGTGCAGCTAGTGCAAGGCAACAATGGTGTCCTCTAAAGGAATAGTTGATGTCATGGGTTGGAAAGTTCCAATAATGCGATTGTACTCACTGGCTCTGTCTAAAGTTGTACATCAACAAAAATGAGTGGTCGAAGAATCTTTCGACGAGTGTTGGAAATAGGGCGTAGATAAGGCATGTGAAAACTCATCCTAAAAAAAATATCAATTGCCCGCGATAAACCTCCTAAGGTGAGTAGAAACCTCTCGTTAACCTGAATGACCTCCTTGAATATAACGCAAACACTAATGGGGTAACAAGAGGAAAATGAACCATGTTAATTTGTTCATCAAGTCTCGAACAATTCGATCAAAGGGTAAATGAAAAGCTTGTTTGACTACATCATGGATGGTTTGAAGGATCCTATGAAACAAACAAATGCACACAAAACAAGGTTCAAATAGCCCCAAATGGAGTGAAACTGAGCTCGAAACCAACCCTAAGAGACAAGAGAAATAGAACCAATGAGAAGCACAAGAAGGGAGGACATTTGCAAAGTTAAAACAACTTGACTAGCTCAAAAAAACTAAACTAGCAAGAAGGTGAGCACTCTGGACATGCCTCAAAAGGCCACCTAAAATGTAAAGGCTAAAACAATGAGGACAAAGGGTATTTCGAATTGACAGGGGACACAATGAGGGAGCCATACTAAAATTTTAAAATTTTAATTAAATTTAAGAAAAAAACTACACCCAAAACCCTATGGAAACAAACCCCAATGGAGCCCTTTAAAAAAAAAAGACAAAAGAAAACCCTAAAAATAAATTTTAAAAATGAAAAAAAAATGGAAGGACATTGGTGGTGACCCATTAATTACATGGTTGTCAAATGAAGCTTTCATAGAAACGTATTCATCCTTCATTTGGGCTTTCTATTGCTATGCATTACCAATAAAATTTAATGATCCCCCACCCCCCCCAAGGCCTAGGGTAAATTGAAAAATTGGTATGTGGAAAGTTGGTTATAAATTATAACTTTCCATTTTTATTTTTCATTTATTTATTTATTGAATTATGATATTCTTGCTTAGATTTTGGAATGTAGGGTAGTGTTGAATATATTGGGAATGAAAAGACATATTCAATTATTTATGGAGTTTGTAAATGTGTTCACATTTGTGATAAAAATGTATTGAAGTTTTTTGGCATTAATTCCAAATGCAATATCTATTGCATATGCTATTGTGAAAACACCACATGATGAACTAGCTACTTGTTATTTGAACAAGTTATGAACATTTATAAGTTTGCATAATAGTTTAATTGTTTCATTTGGCAAATTTGTATTATTGGCATTTTTAATCATGTATTGTAGAATGCAAACTAGGAGTGAATTTGTGCATTTTTTATTACAATCCAATAATTGTTGTTCATGAATGTGTTGAAAACATTTATGTACAAATCTACATGTATTTCCTATGACTGCATATGTATGTTGTACATATTTTAATAATTGTAATTTTTGAATATATAACATTTGCATAGTGGTTCCTAAATGTTGGTCATTTAAACATCCATTCAAGTCAAAAATATACTTTCATTTGATTTTGTTTATTGGAGGTCTTCATGCCAATATTTAATGGTCTCATAATCATTGGGATCATTATCTGAATCACTAAATATTTCAATATTTTGGTCAATTTTGATGTGAAAAAGTTTAGTTTGGGTGTTGCCAAGTGTATCATTTTAATTCACATTTTTGGGGGGAAATAGGTTTTGTTATCTCCAATTAGCCCTTTTTGAACTTGGTTTTACATATGTCTTTGATAGATATATATTTTAATATTATGAGTCCATCCAATGAACATAAACATGATAATCTTACATATATGTTATGCATGTTAATTGGTACATTGTTGGGTGATTGTTTCAAATTGATTATCAAATGGTCAAATGTCTATTTTTGAGCTTTGAAGTCTATGAAATAGAAAGTAAAGGCAAGTGATAATTGATATTTATTGATGTTACATGTTTTGGAGGTATTTGATTATGGTATGGGAAGCTTTTGATATGGGTGCTATTGATATTACATTTTTGGCAAACCTTGTAGGGTTATGTCTTGTGAAGTGTCATTTTTTTAATGAATTCATTTCAATCAACAAAAACACTTGTAGGAAGGTGCATTGAATGATTTTGTTGAATCCAATGGGATTTGGTGATTAAAATTTTGAATGTAACCAAGATTTCCATTGATAGTTATTAATTTAGGATATTGGTTTTCAATGATTATGACTTTCATTCCTTTGTATATTTTCCAAAAAGGTGTTAATATTTGAATTTTACTAGTGGATACAGTTTGTTAACAGGGTATTAAATGTCACAATATATTATATTTGTTTTAAGTTTCAAACGTTTTATTTTATTGAATTAATAATTATCATTTGGTTATTGATTGCATTTTATATAAAAAAATTAGGTACTAAAAAGGTTGTTTTCCATGGATCATTAAATAAATTGACATTTAGAATAAAGAGGAAACATGTTGTTAATGAAACAAATCTAAATATGAAACCTTTCCATTTGAAAGGTTTTGTAATATAATTACATATCTAATGTCTTTGTTTTGTTGCATTTAAAAAGTTAATATGATGTTATTTGGGTGAATGTAGTTCTCCCATATACTTTTACCTATGACTTAATTTTGGGTCAAATTTGTGGATGCAAGATTGGTTGGATGTTCATTGAAAATAATGGTTTATTAATGATGGGTGGAAACTGTAAAAACATTCCCATAAACATTATGTTAAATCTTCCAAATGGTAATATGTTTGATTTTGATTTTTATAATTTCAAATGCATTATAACAAGCATGGTGCAACCTATTATTGATAATTTGTTAACAACCATGATCTAAATATCAAACCAATTGTCTAATATTATTTTGGATTCGTTTATAAATG
>Ga0209208_10000865_pt1 | contig 41342 bp, 36 predicted proteins | sample S1TSphfallax_3_FD_187694 | JGI IMG/M metagenome (GOLD analysis project Ga0209208, IMG submission 187694) | Host-associated microbial communities from peat moss isolated from Minnesota, USA - S1T2_Fd - Sphagnum fallax MG (SPAdes) (version 2) | ecosystem: Host-associated > Plants > Peat moss >... | reverse complement strand
ATTTTTGGTTATTTCACCTTAAATTACTTTTGGTTATTCTAAATTATTTTTGCTTATTTTAGTTATTTCACCTTAGATTATTTCCAGCTATTGATATATGGCTATTGGTTGTTCTTTATTAGGGTTGTTGGTGGTTATTAATGGTTATTGGTACCTATTATATTGGTGGCTATTATTGGTTATTATATTAATGGTTATTGATAGCTATTTTATTAATGGCTATTGATGACTCTTCTATGAGTGGCTATTGGTTGTTACTCTATTAATGGCTCTTGGTGGTTATTTTATTAATGGTAATTAGTTGTTATTATATTAATGACTATTATTGGTTATTATATTAATGGCTATTGATGGATATTTTATTGGTGGATATTGATGTTTATTAATGACTATTATATTAGTGGATATAAATGGTTATTTGTGGTTATTCTATTAATGGTTATTGGTTGTTATTATATTAATAGTTATTAGTAGCTATTATATTGGTGGCTATTTTATTAATGGTTATTAATGACTATCCTATTAATGATTATTGGTGGTTTTTCTATTAATGATTATTGGTGGTTATTATATTATATATTATTATTTGCTTTTATATGTTATATTACGAATATATGTGATTATTCAATTATAAATTATTATTGAATATTTTATGTTATAATATCATAGGTTATTCATAATTATTATATTTAGGGTATTTTAAATTATTTTTTATAGGTTATTATTTTTTATTTTAAGTTATTTTACCTTAAGTTATCATGTTTTATCTTAGATTATTTAGAAACACCATTCTCCTCCATCACCTTTTTTCTTTTGTGTTTCATCATACATTTAAAACATGCCTTTGTAATAACATCAACAAGTATAACTGATGGAATATGTTCATATACCTCAAATAGGCTTTCTTGAACAATTTTGATGAAAAGTCAATTGGTTGCCCAAGTTCAACAAGTTGAAAAACTCTTGGTTTTGCAATTATTGATTTTGCTTCCTCCTCTAGAAAGTCACTAATGACAATGTGTGTCAGTATAGTGGGTGAAATAGCTCGTCAAAGGTCACGCAATATTTTTTCAAGTCCTCCAACAATGGCGACTCATTGTAAAGCTTCCAAAAAAATAAAATGTGTTTCACCCTTCCTTAAAAATTTCATTGGATTCTTGAAATACAAGAGGTGGTCTTGAAGCAAGTGGCTTTATATGAGTAGCTCCAATAGCTTTAAAAACCTCATCTCTTATTCTTTGTAGCTCTCTTTCCTTTCTTTCTTTCTTCTCTCGTTGTTTCTACATTTTTTTTCTTGCTTACTCATTCATTTTTTCAACTAGTCTAATGTGCTCATCTCTTCATCTCAAAATAACAAGGAATATAAGAAGCTTGAAAGTGAAAAAATGAAAAGACATAAAAAAAAACACATTGGTTCTTTATACTACAACTATAGTGTTAGGGGTGGCAACTCTTGAAAAATGACATGGTTTTTAGGGCAAAAATGTTATAGGAAATTAACACTCGTGACTAGGTTAATTGAAACATCATTTGTTTGCAGAATATATTTAATAGGTTTTTTTTCAACCAGTTATTTCTTCAATAGATCATTATATTATTAGTTTGAATTGGTTTTTAAGTAAATGAATTGCCACTTTTTCCTATCTCAATTGAATCTTTGATTTTGGTTTCAACAAGTTTTTTAATAAACGGGTTAAAATATTTGTCAATTTCAACTGGTTTTTCAAGTCCCAATTGGTTTTATAATGCTAGAAATCAACACTCAACATGTAACTAAAAAGATCTTTCAACTAGCTAGCAAGTTACAACATGTGTTACATACATATGGTTCCATTTCTCAATCAATATTTTGTGATTTGGCTTGCATGGGCTTTTATGTTTAAACATGTCTCAATTATCTTTGGAATATTACATGTTTTTTTGTATGGGTTAAATTAAATGTTGAAAATTTTCATTATTAGTCACACCAATGCATTTCATTTAAAAACCCACAAATTGTTGAATAAGGCAACTTATTAGAATCCCATCTAGTCCCAAAGCACACTACAAACACAGTCCCATCCCACAAAACATTATGTATAATTTACCATAAACATTTATAGTTAAATTTGAACCACCTTCCACAAGATGCCCTCATCCATAGGACCATATTCTTGCCCACACTCACGAGAAATTTCAATGCATGTAATTTGGTGTTCAATAGGTTTTTCCCATACTCATGATTTAAATCAACCTACAAAGAATATGGTGGTAAAAGGTGTTTTTTATTCCCTCCAAGACTAAAAAACAAAACAAATTTCTTTTTTGTAAATTTTATCTTGCCTACAACCATCAACCAGTTTGTGCTACTTCAAATCTAAAATCCGATAATAGAAATAAATAGAATCGAAACATGATCAATTTGAAAATTCACTAGCCAATGTAACTATTAAAGATTTTAGAATTAAACCACGATATTTTTAGTCATAGGTTGATCTCTAACTTGTTCCGACAACAACCAATTAAACTAATAGATTGATTATTAGTTAATTTGACAAACCAATTACCTCAAGGACTTATTATTAATTATCTAAAATATTTTTCAAAGTGGTATTACTTCACCAGTTATGTCGCAACCCCACTTTGAAGCAAGCGTGAGGATGAGACTTGCACTCCCAAAAGTGGGAACTTGGAGTCTTCCGGGACTCCTGAAACTTCATAGCTCAATTGCAGAAGTCAAAACACCTTGCCTTGAGGTGTTCTTTATACCGTTGGAAAGGCCTTGAAGTGTAGATGTTGAAAATGGCCTTGCATGGGCCATTCAGACATCTACAGCACAAGTTATGGTCGAAAGAAGGGCCGGGAGTCAAACTGCCAGTTTGACTCCCGACCACAAAAAAATCGGGAATCGACCCGATCCCGGTGGGTCCAGATAGAGTGCGACACACCGTTGAAAAGATCTTGAGGAGAGCTACAAGTTTGCTTTAGACCTCATCCCAATCCGAGGTATGAGCCGGGAGTTATGAGCTCCCAAAGTCCCGGGAGTCCAAACCGGGACAATTTCGGGACTCCTCCTTGGGAGTCCTGGGAATAAAAGCCATTTGGATGCAGGTGCGGCGAAGAAATGTAGAGAATACTATATGGGGGAAGGTGGTGGCTTCCCCTGAGTCTGGGCCGTGGTGAATCAAGTGAGTCCATGTTGCCTGTGGCTTGTCCCAACACCAAGGGTGTTTTCGAAGGTGAACTAACCAACTTGTGGTTGGTTTTGATGTAGGACCGAATAACTAAATAATTGTCCCTCTTCCTAGTCTAATCCTGGAGCTTTCAGCACGCCCCTCTCACCCCCTTTAATGCTGGAAGCTAGGAGTGGCACCAAGTTCCAACTACTTCCGCTTTCTAACATAGTTGGACTCTTTTGAATCTAACAAGGAACTTGGGGGCGCGTCAAGTTACCAATTGGTACAACCAATTACTATATACATAGTGAAAAATTGGGTTAACATTACCCCCCCTTGAAAACTAGATTTTTTTCCTCAAAAATCATCACTAAGAACTACTTATTTTACACTTGCAACTAAGTCATCAACATGGTTTCCACTTGATGTATCAACAGGTTCAACCAGAGTAACAGGTTCAGGCTTTGGTTTTTCAATAACAAGTGTGTCTTTCGATTTTATGTTTGGAATCTTAAAAACTTCAAAGGCATGTGTGATATTCAAAGTAACATTTGTTCCTACCCCAATTTGTGGTATAGTTAATGGGATAGGTTTGGGAATAATAGGTATTTCCAACTCTTCTACTTGAAAATTAACAATTACAACATGTACTTCCACAAGTTTTGTGGGCAAAGACAAAGTCCAAAAAATAGTGACAAATTTAATTCCTCTTTTGATCTGTGCTAGTTACTCTATGGTAGTAACAACTAGTTCACTTTGAAAATTCATAATTGCAGATGTTGTTTGCACAAATCAAAACCTTTTAGAAGTTTCAACATGTACTTCAACCAATTTGGCGTTCAACTAATCATATGTAGATCCTTGGAACTTTAACTTGTAGGCAACCAATTCATTTAAGTATGTTTCTTCATCCATGTAAGCAAGTTCTAAACTATTTTGGATTTGTTCTTTTGTGATTTTTTATATTGTCTACCACCATTTTTTCCATTTTGGATTCTTGTCTACCAAGGCTTGGTTATGCACCTTGAAGAAGGCATCATCCAATAATAACTTTTCAAACTCCCTCAATTGATTATCCATATAGGTAGTTTGAGAAGCTTTACTAGGAGATTGGTGAAGTTTCCAATTTGCTGTTTAGTTCTTGAATTTGTATTCAAAGCTCATGGGTATGATTTTCCATCTCCATGTTGACCTTTGTCAACTGCTCTTGTTGTTATGTACATGTATTTTCCAAATCCACAAAAGTTTTCTTTTGTTGAACACTAACAACTTCCATCTTGGCATAATCTCTTGTCAACTAGTCATACTCATTTTGTAGCACCTTGAGATCATTATGGCTTTTAAAATGAACTTGGTTCACTTCATTATACTCTTGTTGTAGGGCTTTAACTCTTTTGATTGCCTTTTCAGCTCCAATGTTTTTGACAACCTTATGTTTATTATCAATTTGTAATTTAAGGTTTTGAGATGTTAAAGCAACTAATCCTTGTCCCTATTCTGTAATGTTTGCTTGTTATTAACTAGTTTTGAGTAATTTGCATGTAGTTGTTTCCTCCCTCCATGATAAACATTTAGTGATGGGTGTGTGGTTTCTTCTTTGGTGGAGAATTGGTTGGTTCTAGACTCAACTAGTCCTTAGTTGTAAATGGTTTTGTCCACAACTTCAACTTGGGAGATTGATGCATTGGTTGTGGTGAAATGTTAGTAGAACACACCGGTTGATGCTTGCTAATGAATTATTCTTCAATGACAACCTTGAGAGATGGTTCCCTTGATTGCCCACCAATAACTTTTTTCTTCTCCCTTTCCTAAATTGGTTATGGTTTTGGAAAGTTGATAGGTGTGTTTTCATCTAAGATAGGAAACCAACGTTTTAAACATACCTTTATCATTGGTTGTGAGTAATCGATAGTCACCTTTCTATCATGTGCTACCAATCCTACTACAATTTGCTTCTAGTGCTTTGTCCACAAGATCAACTCTATGGACATCTATGTCAACATGATGGACCATCAATTGACTTTTTTCCTTCTCTTTTCCAAATTAAGAATAATGGCTATTTGATTGCTGAAATAAGTTAACATTTTTTGCTAGTAAATCATTTGTAGGATTGCCATGAACTTAACATGATATTCTTCTTTAATCTAGATCATGTTCCATTGCTCCTTGTTTATAAATACATCTAGTCTAGTGATGTATTTGAGCAACTTGTGCTTCCTTGACTAATGCATTTGTTGCATCAACCACTCCTTTAGGACTCAATCCAAATTGCTAAGCTATCAATGTTTGATCAATGGTGATTTTTTCACCACAAACAACTACTCAAATTCATCCATCCTTCGTGGATTCCCAAGTGTGTAAAAGTTCTTCCAACAAGTTCCCTTGTGGAATAGTTTAGGAATAACAAACAAACCACTTAAATCAACTTGTTCTATCCATTCACGTTCTTTGGATCCCTTCCGGATCCAATGCAGCATCTTTTGGATTTCTTTCCCTTCAATTAGTGCTTATTTTCAGGTCACCTTCACAAAAGAACCACTCTCTTCCATCATCTCCTTCCCTTTGCATTCCATCATGCACTTAAAACGTGCCCTGGTAGGAACAACAAGAAGTATGATTGATGGAACATGTTTAAATACATCAAAGAAACCTTCTTGGACCGGTTTTGATGAGAAATTTGCCGATTCCTTAGGTTCAATAGGTTGAAGAACTTCTGGTTTTATAATTTTGATTTCCACCTCCTCCTCCTCATGGTCATTAATAACAATGAATGTTGGTGCAAGGGGCAAAAAAGTTTGTCAAAGGCCTTGCAATGTTTCTTCAAGTCCCTTTTCCATAATGGCAACACGTTGTAAAGCTTCAAGAATATTTCTCTCTACATTTCTTCCTTCTTTAGAATTTTCACTAGATTCTTGGAATATAGGAGGTTGTCTTGATGCAAGTGGCTCTATGTAAACCGCTCTTGTAGTTCTAAAACCCTCTTTCTAATTTTTTATAGTTCTTTTTCCTTTCTTTCCTTTTCCTCTTGTTGTTTTTGCAATTTGCTTTTTCGCTTATTTGCTTTCTCTCTCAATTAATTTAATGCGTTGATTTCTTCATTTTGAAATAACAAGTAGTATCAGAGGTTCAAAAATGAAAAAACAAAAAGACACATCTAGAGGCATGCTAGTTCTTTATGTTGTAACCATAAAGTTAGGGGTGGTGACGCTTGGAAAACGATGCAACCTGATATTAGGGCAAATTTTCTTTGGGAAACTAACACCTATAAGTAGGTTAATTGAAACATCATTAATTTGCATGAAAATAAGGGTAATAGGTATTTTTTCAACCAATTGCCTTTCCAACATGTCATTGGCACCTTTTTCAACCAATTCTTGATTAGACACCTTACAACTAGTTCTTGTTTCAACTAGGTCATTGATTGTCATATCATTGGTATGAAATTCAATTGGTTCCTTAGTGAACATGTTAGAAGATTGAACTATTCTAGTTGAATATTTAGTGAATAAGTCAATATACTAGTTTCAATTCCTTAATGAAAAAGTTACCAAAATGGTTTGTTTCAATTGGTTCTTCTAGTAATAAATCATTGGGTTTAACCATAATAGGTTGAAGTGTGTGGTCCTTTACAAACCTATACGGTTTCAGCTTGTTAATGTTAATCAATTTTGGATTTGGATCAAATTTTTCAATGGTCACTGATAACATTGTATTGTTAAATAAACATTATTGGATCCTATAAAGTCCAAACCATTGCCTCTAAAAGTTAGGGAATGTGCTTTGATAGCCTTCAAAAACCATAAAACATAATCTCTAAATTGGTATTTGGTTTCAATGTACAAGTTCTAAGACCATAATAATTAGTTCCACTTTTAGAAGCTACTAAGTCTTATGCTACTAATTGGTTTTCTTGGAATTTCTCTAGTTCTAATAGTTAACTACTTAAAATTCTAACAGGTGTTGGATCATAAATCTACCCTAGTTTGGATGGTAACGTGTATTTCATAAGTAACAATGGGTGCAATTCATAAACAAGTTGAAATGGAATGTGATAAGTTCTAACCTTAAAAGCAATCTTTATAAGAAAATAAAATTGTGGACAAGTTTTCATCCTAGTCATTGCAGTTGTCATTCACCATTTCGATGAACAAAATATTAAAAACTTTGTTAGTAGACTCATCTTGTCCATTCCCTTATGGATAATAGATAATAGAGTTGGTATGTTCTAATATAAAATGATCAATTAAATAATGAATGGCATCGTTAATAAAATGGGTACCTTGATTTGTCACAATAATAGGTGGACAACTAAATTAGATGAGAATGTGGTCATACAAAAACTTTGGAGTAACAACAATTGTATTGGTGCACGATGTTCTTGCCTCCACCCACTTAATGGCATAATTAGTGGCAACTAAAATGTACCAATTGCCAAAATAATGATTTGCTGGTTTAATGGGTTTGATGAAATCCAGCCCCCATTTTTAAAAAGGTTTTCCAAGTAGAGTAGTAATCATCTTTGCCATATTTTTTGTTACATGTTATTTGTTCTTTGGCATAAATCAAGGTTCGATAGAATTCATGAACATTTATATTCATGGTTGGCCACTAATAACCAACATCAAGAATCTTCCTCACAATGATGGTGGAGGAAGAATGTCCACCAACTCCATTATGTAGTTCTTGTAATATAGTTGGTGCATGTTTTAGTTGCAAAATATGACAAAACCTAATATCTTGTCCAAATCTATAAAATACTTTGTCTTGTAATATAAAAGGTTTAGCTTTCTGAGGCAAGTACTATTTCTATGAAGTAAATTTCATGGCATCATCCTTTCTAACTAGTAATCATAGATAATTCTAACCACTCTAGTTGTAATGTGAACAAGTGAGTATTAGTGGTTTGACAACACATGGGTAATCTACTCAACACATTTGCCATTAAATGGAATCTACTAGGTTTGTAAACAATCTTGAAGTCATATTCCAAAAATAACAACCACTTAACTATTTGGTTGGAAACATGTGGCTTGTTAATTAGGTACACAAGGGCCATGTGGTCAACATAAAATACAAATTGGTTACTTAATAACATAATAAATAATGTTTTAATTTGTGTAGGGCATAGATCATAGACACGGTTTCCCTCTTAGTAGTGGTATTATTTTTTTCAACTAAATGTAGTAATTTGGAGGCATACATAACTAGTTGGTCAAACTTATTAGTTGGGTTTTGGGCAAGTATGGCTCCTACTACTAGTTGAGATGCATTTGTATGAACATGTAATTAAAGCTCCCAATTTGGACTAATCAAAATAGGGGATTGTACATAACATTTTTTAACATCCTCCCAAGCATCTTGGCATTTTTTAGTCCACCCAAAAACTTCAATTTTTTTGAACAACTTGGTGATTGGTGACATGATTCATGCAACGTTTTTAATAAAAACACATGTAAAATTGTGCCATCCCATTGAAAATTTGTATCTCTTGGGGAACAATAGGCATTGGCATATTTACCAAGGGTTTATGAAACCTTCTTAGGATCCATGACTTTGCTTTCTTTAGACATTATGAAACTTAGGATAGTTCCTAAAAACACCATGAATGCAGACTTGTTTGGGTTCAAATTAATACTGAATTCTCTACACTTGAAAAAACACTTGATGAGTTTTTCAAGGTGAGGTCACTAAAAATTGTAAAGTTACCAAGAAAGATCTTCATGAATACATCAATATGCTCTTGAAATGTTTTGGTAACGACCTTTTGATAAGTGGGTGGTTCATTTTTGACACCAAATGGCATCTAAACCCACACAAAAGCCCTTTAGTTTATCACAAAGGTGGTTTTGTGCTAGTTTTATGGTGCTATTGATATTTGATGATATTTTGAAAATCCTTATAAAAAGGTATACACTTCATGCCCAACAAATGTGTTAATAACCTCATTTGTGAAAGGCAACGAGTAAGGGTCTTTTTTTGTTGTTACATTGAACTCTCTCGCTTGATGAACATTTGGTACTATGGTATCAATTTCAATCTTGTGTTGAGTAATCTCCAATGGAATACCTTCAGGTATTTGTATGTCCATGCAAAAATGTCTTTGAATTCCTTTTAGAAGCTTAATTAGTTGTTTTGTGACAATTGGTTCAAGTGAAACCACATTCACTTATTGCACAATTTCCTTGGTGCCCAAATTGGCTTTGGTTAATTGTTCTTCTTCAATTATTGTCCAACCAACTATGGTTGGATATTGTATTCACTCTTGAACATGAGTTTCATTGATGATCATTTCTCCCATTTCTAGTTAGAAAAAGCTACTAGGCAATGTTGTTTGACAATATCTGGTGGTATAATTAAGTTAATAGTTAAAACACATATTGGTTCAATTTGTTGTTTTAAAACCTGTTATGTTATCCTAAAATTTGGTTTGTAGTTTGGTGTGGAAACCAATTTAGTATGAATAGGTACTACTATAGTTCTTATTGAAAACATGTCCAATTTGGTTGTAAACATCACATCCCCCTTTTCATTTGATGTTCCATAATGGAAATCATAACATATGAGGACTTTTGGTCTTTTGGTTTGAACACCAAGTTTCTTGGTAATAGGTATCATTCTCACTGTACTTTTTCCTTGTATAGTAATGGTATTGGTTCCCCAATTGTGGGATACTTTTGCATCTCTCAACCATGGGCATCCTAGCAACATTGAGTAACTGGAATCTAGAACATTATTGTTGATAACAATAAATGTACTTGTGTAAGGAATTTGATGAACAAATATCTTCATATTCTTAATAAGACCAAATGGTTTAGCTACGGCTTGATTTACCATACACAAATTGTAAGGTGTTGGATTAGGCTTTGACATACCTAATTATATTATCAGGTTTTCAACAATGACATTTATTCCAAAACCTCCATCAATCAATACATCATCAATAAAGTTCTTACCAACTTGAATTTGAATCACTATCATCTGATGATCAATAACCACTATTGCAAATGCAAGTTTAGGGTGAATAGGTTCCGGTTGTACTAGTTGAACAAACTTAACCAATTTGAAAATGTATCAATTGAGGTTTGGCACAATTATTAAGAGTTACCCATGTTGTTGTATACTTCATTTCTAAAATTTGAATGCGCACAAATATCTTTAAGAATCTCCTCCAAAGTCTTTCTTAGTAGTGTTGTTTTGTGCAATCAAATGAAATGTTGTTTACTAGTAACCGGATGACTTATTATTTCTAATAAATTAGCCCAATTTGAATGAAGTGGTCCATTTAGATCAATGGGTGCTTGTGATGTTGAATCATTCCCTTGTAATTCCCCAATAATATGAACAAAAAAATCACACATATGTTATTTTGTTTGTTAATCAACTACTATTTTTGCCTTCATTAGTTCATGTTTTTTGAGCACCTATTGCTCTAGTATTTGGCTACATGTGGCAATAGCAACAACTACATTAATTGGTACATTATCACATTTAAAAGGTTTTGGTACTATAGTGGTGATAGTGGTTGGATTTATTTGAAACATGTTTTGAACTTATGTGTTTCTAGGACAATCAAATGCACAATTTTCAGAACTAGAATAGATAATACATGGATATCTCAATGGTACTATAGTTGGTTTAACAAGTTGTGTAGTTATTTTAACTATTGGTTCAACAACTTTTATGGGTACAACATGTATTGTAGGTTTTTTTAAATTTTTTATTATGATAGGTTTATTTGGCATGACCCGTTTTTCCACAGTTTGAATAGGTTAATGGTTGTTTAGCTATAGTATAGTGGATTATTGGTCATGCAACCAGTTTGGACTCCGGTTAAATTAACAAAGCATTGTGGTTTGCTATGATTGGTCTATTCTCTTCAAATATCACTATAGTTTTCTTATGTTTAATAAAGGTATCCCTTGTCATACTTGGTGTTCCCAATTTGAAGTATGGTTATAAACCTATTCTAAAAATTGTGGTAAGGAAAACATCAATAGCTTTAACTTACAAACAATTAGCAAATTTCAACAAACATTCATAGTAGATTTTTGCCCATTTGCTAACTTGTTGTTTGAGGTTCTTCAATTGTACATAGATTTTTTCACCATTTTTCACAATATGAAAACGTTTGCAAAATGCTTGTTCCAACTCCTCAAAAGTGCAATTGAGATGATTTTGTACAAAGTTTTCACCCCATTCCAAAATGTTATTTTAAAAAATGAAACCAAACATGTTGAAGATATCAACTTCCATGATCTTTTTGTTGGCTTTGATTGCCTGCTTGAAAACTCTAATGTGAACGTTAGGATCAATATCCTCCACATATGTTAGATATTGAAGTTTTTGATATGGCAATTTACTAGTTGGTTCATATCGAACTATAATTGGTGGATACCACAATGGCATGAATGTTCTTGGATAAGATAGTTGCCATTTGTAAAATCCAACAAGTGGATTAGGTGGTGGTCCTCTAAGTGGGTATCCATTAAATGATCCTCCATTAGGCAAACCTCCAAGCAGTTCTCCACCCAATTGTGGATGTGAATTAATCCTTATTGGCTGCTAAAATCGAATACCATTGTCATAGACAGGTAGTCCAATGGCAATAGGTATGTTAACATGTAGAAATGTTGCCATTGCTTCTCTTAGAACTAAAACTAGTTGTCCTAATCCAAAAGTTGGAATTTTGACATGATATTGAATCTATTCTGACTACTCAATAAGTGGCACTAGTTCTTGTTGAATAGTATCGGTTGTATGTCTTTCTTCTTTTTCTAGAAATCAAATCCTTTGATTCTTGAAATAATACATAAAATACATGTAAGGATCCATGGGTACAAAAGATGGTGTTGTTTCATACCACATTGGACATGGTGGATAAATATAGCTCTGGGTTGTTTTGCTACAAGTGGGGTAACATGTTACTGCTAACTTAAGTGTTGACTAATTGATGTTGGGTTGGTGACCAAACTTGGCTATGGTTGAATTTGTTGCACATGTACACCAACCTGTGTTGCTTGTGTGTTCAATAGAATATGCCATAGAAAAGTCCTGATTTTTCTTTTCATTAATCATTTTAATTTATCATCCACAAAAGGACAATTTTTGAACTCATGTCCTTGTCGACAATATGCACATGCTGATGCAATTTCAATAATAGGTTGCTTGTTATAACTAGTATGTTTCATTGAATAGGTGGTCGTTCAATGGTTCTCATAACACGTAGACTTGGCCAAACACTTTGGGTAAATGGTTGTGTTTGTCGAACAACAAAAGGTATTGCGATTACTTCCACATGTTTTGCATGCAATTGAGAACTAGATCAGTGTGAAAGTCTTTGCTCCAAGTTATGTAGATGTTCCAACCGGTTTAAAAGTTGGTTGCATTCTAATTCTAAATATGTTGTAGTTGGATTCAAAACAAGAATTGGTTCGAATGTATAGTACCCAAAAATTAGTGTTAATCGGGATGGTACAATAGCTTGGGGAATGTATTAATTCGGTGTTGCAAACTACCATATTTGTCCTACAATTACTTCATTAGCATGTTGAACAAATGTAATGTTTTGTTCACCCGAGTCTACATTTGACCTCTGTTGTTGTTGGGCCAATTGTTGGAGCTTCAAAAAATGATTGGTTGAAGGTACTTATGGTTCCTTTCTTTCTTCTTGCTCTACTAGTATTTGAGGAAGAAATAAGTCTACCATAACTGGTTGAAGCTCATTGCTAGGAGCATCACCCGATTGAATTCCCTTAGCTTGAGATCATGGTTGTTCTTATGATTGAACTGTTTCATGAACAAATTGTGTGGAGCTTTTAATTCTAATTGCCTTTTAAGGCCCCTTGTCATTACTTTTGACATCATTCATTGATTTAAAAAAATTTCTAGCTCTCAAATTTTGTTTGATCAATAGGTTGTTCTAAATTTTTAAAAAACCAACATGCAATTAAAAAACAAATTCAAACTAACTTTGTAAGAAATCAAGAACTATGGCGACACAAAACTGAATCACGATAGTTACTGGTCATAGGTTAATTTGTAATCTATTCTGTTAACAGGTTCAACTAATAGACCGATTACCAATTAACTTAACAAACCAGTTAACTCAAGGACCTTATTACCAATTAATTACAATAGTTCTCAAAGTAGTAATGCCTCAACGATTACCGATTATCAGTTGGTACAGCCAGTTACTATATACATGGTGGAAAATATATATGATTATCAATATATTCCAGATCTATTAGCAAAATAGCAACCAAATTGCAAAGCATGAAAAAGAGGAAACCCAACCGCCCAGAAAAGAGAAACAAGAGAGAAACAAATGAGCAGCAGTTTCAACAACAGCAACAGTCATTCGCTCGTTCACTGACCCTCATGAGCATGTATGGGGTTGACCACACACCATAACACCCTCACTGACTTCATAAGCTCAACAGGCAACAGCTGAGATTCAGCTCCCGGCAGGGAATCACATTGCACATAAAAAACTGGGACAATATCAGCAATGCAGCATGCTCCTGAATAATTTATCTTGGAATATTGAAACTTATTCCATAGGGTTAGTGATTTTATTGATGACTGCAGACAGTAATCAGGGTGAGGTGAGAGGTCTAGAAACTGACCAAAAGTAGTCTCAAGATCCCTGTTTCATCACTCAACAGCTGAAATATCCAATCAAACCTTACAAATTCTGATGTGATAATCTCAGAACCAAGTACAAACCCCCTATAGTATTCTACTTTCTATTTGCTCCAGTTCACATAAGCCCAGTACTGGAAAACCATCAGTGTGCAGGGTGCACACTTGCTGTCTCAAAGAGCTTCAGGATTATCCTGGGTTGAATCCTCTCTTGCAGCTGTAGCCAAGATCTCTGCAGGAACTCCCACTTCACACTCTGAGTTCTCAATCTTCTCTTGTTCTAGATTTGCAGTAAGGTCTGCACTTACAGCCTGCACCTCCCCGGGCTCACCATTCAACACTTCCTTGACTTCTTTACCCTCTGTTTCCACTTCAATGCCTTCCATCTCGGGATTACCTAGGGAGCTGGTACCATTCATCTGTGCTTTATTACTTTCTTCCATGCTATTCTCACCTCCCTCTCTTGCCATCCTCTGTAGTTTCAGAAAGTTTTCCTTCTTGGCCTTGAGATCTTTGATACTCTTGAAGACATCTCCCATTACTGTTGGGGGAGAAAGAGCAACCTTTTCAAAAGAAGTGAGTGCATCCAAAGACAGTGAGATTCTCTCCTTCTGCCTGCTTTTTGGAGCTGGTGGGGCTTTTACCTTCTTTCCTTTTCCCTTTGCCCCATAGCCTGCGAACCAACCTTCTAACTCCTCATCATTCCTGTTCTTCTTGCATGGGATCACATCACCCACACCTTTAGGTGCCAGAATCTCAGCCTTTTGTGATGGGACAGAAGAGGGAGTCTCCTCTGTTGTGTGTGAATACTTCTGCAGATAAGAGTAAAGCTGGTCACACAAAATAATTTCATCCGTGTAAGGCTCAACAAAATTCTCCAGTTCTCTCTGCTTTCGCACCTCATCCCTTTCTCTCCTCTCAGCTTCCCTCTTCTCATATGCCAGCTTCCGCTCTACAGATTGCTGCTCTTTCCACTCCCACTCTCTCTCCCAAAACTCATCCTCCTTGGCCCGAAATTCTGCCCTCAATTCCTTCACCTCCTCCCTTAATGCTTTCATCTTTTCAAATGCAGCATTCCTTTCATCAATCAGAGCTGGAATGTCAACTGCCTGCAATGCTTCCTTTTCCCTGATATCAGTCAGGATCTTACGCTGCTGTTGCTCTTGATCCTTTAAGCTATTAAGGAGTTGATCCTTCTCCTTGATTTTCTCAACCAGTGCAGATCTTGAACCTTCATCATGGGAGATGTTTTCCATCCGATCAGTGTAGTCCTTCACAAAGTCCCTTGACTTAGTGAGATCCTTGATTTGTTGCAGAACCTTCTTCTCCTCCTGAAGAGTCAATGAAGTGTGGCTCAACCGGTACTCAAGTTTTTTAATTTCCTCATCAATCTGCTCTACTCTCACATAAGGAAGTTTATCACGAAGAGTCCGAGCTTCACCACGCCTCCTCTCTCTCTCTTTGTCACCAATCTCAAGCTCCTCTCTCAGAGCCTTTTTAGATTCAAGAATCCCCCGAAATGTAGCACTGAGATCACTTAGCCTGCCACGGGCATCCAAGTGCTCCTGTGATGTGAAGTGCTTGTTCTGTTGCTTGCTGTCAAGGATGGTCTTTATTTCCTGCACTCGAGTCTGTGCTGCATCCACTTGTGCATGCAGTTCAATAATTTTCTCATCCAATGCCACCCTATTTGGTCGCTCCAACCTCTTTACTCTTGGGTTGGGTGCTGCAGTGTACTTTTCTGGTGCTGGGGCTTCCAGCTGCACTGCAACTGTCTCTATGACTCCCACCATGGTGATAGCAAGAGCCCTGGGGATCCAGACAATATTGTTTAGAGCCAAAAACATTGAAACCAGGAAGAAGCAAGAAAACAAAGAGTGCACATGAATTGAAGCAATACTGCATGGAAAGGATTGGGAAAGCGACAAGAAAGTGGAAAGATCTGAAATCCAAAAATTGACTCCCAAGTCAGCATTTGCAAAGGCAAGGAAAAAAAGATGCAGTAGCAACGGGTGCCTCTGCTCATGTAGATCTCTCCAAGAGGAAAACCACTGCTCACAGCCATAAGAAAGAGCTCCTTGAAAAATGCACAAAACTGCAAAACACTCGGGGCAAAAAATACAAACGGATCCTTCCGCTCAGAGCTATCAGGCAGCGACAGCATCTGTCATGACAATGTAACTAACACAAGATTGTACGCCATCTCGAAAGTCGCAGCACTCTCCCGCTACATCAGAGACCAACAAGAAAAGGAGAAGACATTGAAACTCAAGAGTCCAACACAAAAGGAAAAAAGCCATAATAACGGAAAAAGCTAAGTATCTCTGAAACAAAACCAGATCTAAGTAAGACACGGAAAAAAAGGGGCGAGGAAGGGCATCCCAGCCAGCCGCGCTGTAAAACGCAGAGCAGACGCAGCAGCAGCAGCAACAACAGAATGAAAGAGAGATCTCAACAAACAAAGGTCACGGCCTCGGAGCTCCAGAGACCAAAAGGAAAAAAAGACAACTCTTCAACTCACAACTAGGAGCCGTCGAACAACAGAGAAGACGAGGCTCAAAGGATGTGTACCTGCTAAAGAACACGCACAAAGGAACGAAAGAAGCACAGAAAGAAAAACCACCCAACCAAACCCAGAACAGGAAGAAGGAAATAAGAATGACCAAAATCACAAGACACGGGCGATGGAGAACTCAAACACGAGAGGACTGGAGCAGAAGTCCGACAAGCACGGAACAACCGAAGAGTACATACCTCAAGCCGCCACAGATTGTATCAGCGCGACCCGAGATAGCAAAGCAAGAGAAACGACAACGACACGGAACAGAAGAGTCGTAGACAGCGCCGAAGACAAGCGATCGCAAAAACGCGAAACCCTTGGAAAAGAAAAATACAGAGGAGAGGGAGACCGACGAGGACAGGGACTTAGGGTTCTTTTAATACATTTCCCACATTCTATTGTTAGGGACGTTAGTGTGTTTGTTTTGTTTTATTTGATGATCTGATGAAACCCTGCCAAACTTTATGAAATAAAAGGAAGCCATCCCAAAGGTGAAAGGAAGGAGACAACAGGAGCAGGGTTTTTTTTTGTGGCCAATTTTCGCCACCTGGTGACAAAAAGAAAAGGGCTGGCGAACCCAACAACGGAATTTTTGAGAATTAAATTTTTTTTTTGCCATATCTTGAGAAGAAAAAGTTAGATGTCGCCAGATTTAGACAGTGTGTTCCATTAGGTCGTCAGAACTAGGCAGGATTCCAAAAATGATTTACTAGTCCATCAGGACACTCGCCATTTATTGCTAATTATTGTATAGGATCCTCGCCAATACACCTACTTGAGGAATTTGAAAAACAAACCCCTGAACAGGAGAGAACCAACGTCCAACCAAAAGCGCAAATGGACAAGTGGGGCTCCACTAGAGAGCCATGAGGACCTGAAAAAACGGAGTCCTAAGCTTTTCAATTGTCCCATGAAGCAAATTAGACAAGGAGATGGAGGGTAAACTTGAAAAAGCACCTAGTGTAAAAGAAGGCTCCCTAGCAACAATTGCACACCTCAAGATGATAGTGGTTTACTTTCTAAAGAGCCATTGACATTTTTTGCATATAAAATGAACACAAAATTGATAAAAATTTGATAAAGGAACATCATTGGAACTTTTGACTAATCACAACATGTTAACACATCAATGAAAAAAATCATTAGTCTATTGATAAAAACCCAAACATCTAAATGGCAAGAGGGAAAAACATAATCTTAAGATGTCAATCACAATATAGCTCATCCTTTGCCTAAACCATAATTGTCATAGCCATTCCCCCAAAATAATTATTCACAAAACTAAATTTATTTTGGAATGATCAAGTACAACAACGTCAACCAAAGTGTAGACAATAGTTGTGGTTAACATAATATCGACTTGCTAATGTGAAGATTAGAAGAAGGGTGATGAAACGGCATGTCTATTCACACAGAACTTGAAACTCAACATCTCTATGAATGGAAATAAAAAAATCTCAAACAACATGGTGAGTTGGAATGTGCACTCCTTCGTGAGAACATTGAAAAAGGTGTATCCCCATAACATTTATAAAATAGTCATAAATGCAATGAACTAAGCCATGGATTGTTGAATGAAAGAGGCCCAATTTGGTGCATAGTGTTGAAAAAAAATGTTTTATGCCATATGAAATGAAAGGATAATTGGACAAGCCGAGAGCTAAGCACCCAAACTTGAGCATGTGTGAGTTTCAAAATCTCAATCAAGCATGTGAGAAATAATTAATTTCTATTTTCATTTTGTTATTGTTGTTTAATTTCATATGTTCATGTTCATTATGATCTAAACAACGAAATAAAAATTTAATTTTACATTGCTTTAATGTTTTTTCTTATCATTTTTTTCATGATTTGTTTGCTTTAATCTGTGTTGACAATACCAAAAAAAAAAAAAAAAAAAAAAAAAAAAAAAAAAAAAAAAACTCAAAATTAGGAAAAAAAAACAATTTCATCTTTTGAAATGCTGATTTTTTTTTTATAAACTTCAAGAATAAAAACAAAAGTAAAAGCCTCAAAATATTTCAAAATATTTTTTTTGCAAATTATATAAACTAAATTATATACATGCTCAAGTTCAAATTCAAATATGTCCAATTTAAATAACATGTAACTAATAAATGTCTAACCATTAACTAATGTAATTGATCATTGATTTAAACAATTATTTATCAAAACATAAGTAGAAGTAAAAATATTTGTTCAACATTACCCCATATGTATATTTGATACCATTTTCAAAATCCAAATCAAAATGAAATTAAAATGGAAATTTAAAAAAGGTTACAAAACAAGGTCCTTCTAATTAATTACTAAGTGAATGGCTTTAATAATAATAATTGCTTTTGTAAGATGAACAATAACATGAAATATTGGTATTAGTTATATTTAACTCATGCAAAATCAAATGGTGTAGACATATAGTATAATTGAACTTTTGAAATATGTGTTGTTAAGGGGTATAAATTTTTTAGACTAGTTAGTACCATAGGCATCATAATAGTTAATAGCTATTAGTGGTAGATTTATTAAAGGGCGTGAAGTTAGTGGGATTAAGTAGTTCATGTTAATTAGTGGTTGGGATAATCTACCCAATCATGCAGGAGATTTTTGCAAAAGGATTAAGATAAAGGCCCTATTTTCATGGGGTCATGTGGGCCTTGTGTGGCTTTGTGAATAAGGAGGATTAAAGGAGGTTTTGGAATACTTCTATGGTATTCAATACTTTGTGTGTTGGGGAATGGAAGACTTTCTTGGGAAAAGGGTGTGTGTTGTAACATTAGGGATAAGAGAACTTTGTGTGTGTTGACCTTTTCCATGGTATTTTCATGTTTCTTTTAAAACAGATAGCAAGTGGGCATACTAAGTGGTAGTATTTGGGGCAATACACTATTGGTTACCACATTAAGGTAACAACCATTATGTGATATTAGAAGAGTGGAAACACTTGAAAAAAGTAGTGTACAAACTAGGAAGGATTACTACATGCGATAAACATTAGTCAATAATGGGTGCAACTTGTTGCAAACAGAATGAAACATTGGGGAGGTGTTTTAAAGGTGTTACAAACATTATGTAAAGTAACTAGAAGGTTTGCAAGCACTATTAAAATGATATAATAACTATGGGAGGCCTATAGACCCACTAAGGCAATGTCCAGGAACTTTGAAGGTATTGTAGAGTCTTGGAAAATGGCTATTATTTAGTTATGCTCATTTCCCATGTTGTCTTTCTATATTTTCTTCCCATGCCCCTTATATTAACATACAGACATGATGATAGGTTTCTTCTCCCCTTTGTTATTTACGTGAATTCTTATTCATTAATTGAATAGTTGTGGTAAAGTTAGCAAACGAACGTAATTTTTTTATTAACTAATAAAATGTTGACCTTGTTTTTTTAGTCTTAACCCTTGGAAGATGGTAAGGATCGGGGGCCACAAATTCACCCCTTTACATTTGGCAACCATCCCATGGATCATATTTGGAATATTTTTGAAGAATGAAACTAGTGTTTGATAATATTTACTTCAAACAAATGATTTTTATTTATTTTTAATAGCTGGAGGATTAGTGAAAATAATTTTAGAATCTGGTTCTTGAAAGTAAAGAAGGGGGGGGGGCTCAATGTTGGTGAATAAAGTAGCATAGTCTTAAAGAGATGACAGTCTATAGGACAAGATTGAAAAGGTGTTTGAAAAGAGGGGTATCTAAGGGAAATTGGGGATTAGAGTCAGGAATGGAAGGTATTACTACCCAAGAAAGGTAGAAAAAGGACCTAGGATTTAATGCCCAACCAGACACCATAAGATATAATATTAAATCAATGCTTCTTAATTTTACCACAGAGGTTCAATAACAAGGATGGTAGTTATTGTTCAACATCCAATAAAGGCGTAACTCTATCATACTTTCACAAAGAAACTAAAGTGTTTTCTAGTCATGAGCCATGTAATAATAATAATATAAAAGAAAAAAATGGAACAAATCATAGAATAAGAATTGAAATCATTGAGTGCAGGCTATCTAGAGAGGACAACAAAGAAAGTGCTATCATTTTGGATGGCAGTTATGGATGCTTCCATTCTTAATGTCAAAACGAAGAGACCTCTAGAAGACTAAGAAATAAATGTTGCCTATTATAATCACTTGCAGTGGAGGGATGCTGAATCAAGGGTGGAAAGCTATGACGAATAATAGTGACGCACTCCCAAGTCCCGGGGTGAACCCACTTGAGGGTTCACCAAAGTGTAATTGCGGAAAGAGGGACTCGGAAGGGCGCCCCAACTTTGAGCACTATAGAGGGGTAGAGGGGTGTGCTAGAAGTCCCAGGATAGATTAGGAAGAGGGTTTAGTAGATCAAGCTTGAATCTGCATCAAAACAAACCACAAAGTGGTTAGTTCACATTTCGAGACACCCTTGGGTGTTGGGGACAAGCCACGAGCACTTTGGACCATAAGACACATCACAACCTGGACTCGAGGGAAGCCACCACCTTCCCCCATATAGTATTCTCTGCAACGCCCTGCCGAGACTACATCCAAATGGCTCCTTTCCCGGGACTCCCAAGTTGGAGTTCCGAAATTGTCCCGAAATTGTCTAGGGTGGAGTCCCGGGACTTTGGGAGCTCATAACTCCCGACTGTCAGGTCTGGTTGAGACGAGGTCTGAACCAAACTTGTAGCCCTCGTCGAGATCTTTCCAACGACATATCGCACTTTCAATTCTGAGGTCGGTAAGAGGTCGATTTCCGACTTTTAGTGGTCGGGAGTGAAACTGCCAGTTTGACTCCCGGCCCTTCTTTTGCCCATAACTTGGGCTGAAGATGTCCAAATGACCAATGCGAGGCCATTTTCGATATCTACGCTTCAAGATCTTTCCAATGACACCAAGAACACTTCAATGCGAGGTGTTTTGAGCCTTGCTGTTGAGTTCTGAACATTCAGGAGTGCCGGAGGACTCCAAATCCTCACTTTTTCCAAGTGTTGGGTTTCACCCCCACATTTGGCCAAAGTAGGGTTGCGACAAAGAGGATGGTAATAATCCCTCTCAAGTTGGAAAAAAAAATTAAAAATTAATAAGCAAAGGGCAAGATGGATTCTACCCTCATGAAAACTTGTTACTTGGCTACTATCAAGGGCAAGTGGCATAGATGGTAGTAAAGCAAAAAAAAACCAAGACTCTAAGATTTCAATATGAAAATATGGAAGAGGAAATGGTATATGCACCATGAGTAGTTATGGAGGGTTAGAAGGTAGGTTTTAGAGGGTAGCCCATACTTTACACTTCATAAAACCACTTATTATAGTGAGTACCATGGGAATCCCCTCCATAGCTGCCTTTAAGGCATAGGCGGTAAAACCAAATTCAGAGTATGAGAAGACGCAGGCCATGATGAAGCTTGAAAATTTTAGATGACCATTTATGAACAAGAGTTTAAAAGTGCGGAATTGCCTTCATTAGGACCATATGAGGGTATAACCATTGTTTACCCTTACAAAAACAAACCCAATAGTTTTCACATGTTTCGACCCTCTCAATTTGTGGGTAATGCCTGGAATGAAAGGGGGACAATTATTACCACCCAAAAACAAAGGGGGAATATATGGACAAAGGCCCACCATCATGGTGCAAGTTGTGTGGGGAGCTAGGGCACCAAACAATAGGATGTCACTACCATCCTTCAATTTTGGATGACAAAAAGGTGCCCAACCAAAAAAATCAGACTAATGATTCTAGAAAAGACATGGACATGAATTATGTTCGATTAAAGAAGCAAAAAGACAACAAGACGTTAAAGGCACCCATTTTAGAAAATCAAATGAGGTAGCCTAGACCCAATAAAAAACCTTAAGAAGTAACCCTTTTAACATTCCAAGTAAGGTGGGTTGGTCTACCTTCCATCATTGGAGGGTCAAGATGGGGACCCCAGATGCGTGGAATGGGGCTAGCCATGTACTTTGCAGTGTTAGGCTTTCAAATACCATTACTTCAAGTTATTGCCCTAACTTCAAGAGTTAATTAAGAAGTAGCATTAATGGAAAAGGCAAACTTCGCCCAAGTTATACATGTAATAAACAAAACGAGGAATCATGATAGTCCAATTCCCATGGGACCAACAAAAAAGTAGTTAAGAAAACATTCCTTTACAAGATGTAAGGGGGAAAATCCATCTAAGGAGTTTTCAAGCTTTTGAATTGGATTCATCGAATTCAGATAAGGGAAAGGATAATAAGAAAGGTTAACCTTCACTCCCACCAATACCTCCAAGATGGGGAAAGATGCCTCTAAACTGGAACCCCTACTTTCCATGGTACTCAGCCCATACCACTAATGACAATAGCAATTGGAAATTTTCATGGGGGTAAGAAGTTCTTGAACTATCATGAATATACCAAGAATTTAGACCTAGACGCACATGTACGTGTGTTCAAACAAGTAATAAAAGTCAATGGTGTCACTTAGGAGGGTACAAAAATTTCTTACTTCCAATGGACATGACATTGGCTTAGGGGGACAACTTTGTGAATAGCCACCTAGAGTGTACCTTTAGTGAGTTTGCTCAAGTTTTTTGTAGATGGTACTCAAAGGTTTAGACATAGGAACAAGTTTACATGAACTTGCTAACGGTCAAACAAAATTTAAATGAGAAGGTAGAGGAATATTACAAATGAATCTTGATTTGGGTAAATTCCCTTCAATACCCAATGGATGACCAATTATTAAATGGATTTTTTAGGGTTACTTTATTGCCTTACCTTTGAATTGTTATTGTTGGTATGGAATGGGGTATGTTATTTAACATTTGGAATCAACAATGATCTATGGGGAAAGCTCCATGAACAATGACAGTAACAAGGTCATCCTCTATGTATACCCCATGATGAAAGGGGAGAAGAAAAAGGTGGAGAAACTTGTAGCAAATGCCAATAAATCAAGGGAAATGGAGTTCTAATATTGCCAAAAATCCAACCATCAAAAAGATGTGTGCTTTTTGAAACCCTAACAACCAAAAAAACAAATAGAAGGAAATATAAGAGATAATAATTAATGAAGTGGTGGCTTAGCAAATAAGGTAAGGGAATCGGAGGGAATGGTAGTACTACCATTAGTAGCACTTTTATTTTCTTTATGGGCAACAAGGACATGTTTCCACTAATTGCATGTGGAAGGAGGAAATACATGAGATGGTAAGGAAAAAGACACAAGACCATAAAACTACATGAGGCCTTAATGAGAAAAAGGACGAAATGGCTATCATAACCAAAAGTAATGCACTTGAAAAGGTAGCCTTCTAGGAGAAGAAGCTGATCAAAGGGAAGGAACCCCAAGATTGGCAAGAAAAAAAAAGTTCAAATAGTTAATGGTAAAGATTATCCAATAGTTGTAAAAAGAAGAAAAATTACAATAACTACAACAAGAGGTAATTAATATCCTAAACCCATCTTGGTCTATTAAATGGGTAGGGTTACCCATCTATTATAAGGTATCATGAGGTACTACCCACTCCAATAACATTAAAAATCAAAGAGGAAACATGACAACAAATATTGGAAAACAAAATTATTATCACCATTGGCTAATTGCTGAAATTAACACCAAATCTAAACACTTATTTGACTATTGTTAATAAGCAATTTTCTCCGGGTGAAGGTAGTATCTCCAAGCCTATTAATATCAAATGGTAGTAATCATGGTACAAGTTGGAAATAACATGATAGACAATGTCCTTATGGATGGAGGGTTAAAGGTAAATGCCATAATTGATGGACTAAGGTAGAAACTAAAGTTATTACGACCATAAGGACGGGTGCCCCATATGGTGACTTGCTAGGTTTGATGTATCCTTTTGCGAGGAGTTCTTCAAGTTGAACCTTAAATTCTTTCAACTCCTCATGATTCATTCGGTATGGGGCTTTGGCGGGAGGTGCCACTCCCGGCATCACCTCAATTGCATGATCAACTTGTTTTCTCGGGGGCAACTCATCGGGCAACTCTTCGAGCATCACATTTGAAAATTTGTTTAAAACTCACTCAATGCACTTGGGGAAGCTCACCACCTTGGTGGCTTCCTTTGGTTCAAAATCATCCAACACCCGCATCACACACAACATGCCATAACCTCCCACGCATTTATTCTCCAAAGTTTTTCCCAACATCAAGTGGATGGTGGTCCCACCCACACTAGACATTTCATGTGCCTTCACTCGCACGATCCCATTTTTGGATGGGATCCTAACTAGCCTATTGTGCCCTTCTATGAGCACATTGTTAAATGTGATGAATTCCATTCCCAAAATGCAATCCATTCCCCCTAAGGTGGAAACTAATAAATCCACGTTGCCTCTCCAATTCCCCACTTGGAAAGGGACATCTTTTGTTCGCAACTTGGTGGGATGGGGAATTGTCGCAACCCCACTTTGAGGCAAGTGTGAGGATGAGATTCGCACTCCCAAAAGTGGGAACTTGGAGTCCTCCGAAACTCCCAAAACTTCAGAGCTCGATTGCAGGGGTCAAAACATTTTGCCTTAAGGTGTTCTTTATACCGTCAAAAATTTCTTGAAGTGTAGATGTCGAAAATGGCCCCGCATGAGCCATTCGGACATCTGCAACACAAGTTATGGTTGAAAGAAAGGCTGGGAATCAAATTGGCAATTCGACTCCCGACCACTAAAAGTCAGGAATCGACCCGACCCTGGTGTGTGCAAGTGGAGTGCAACATACTGTTGGAAAGATCTTGAAGAGAGCTACAAGTTTTCTTCAAACCTCATCCCAATCAGAGGTTTAAGCCGGGAGTTATGAGCTCCCAAAGTCCCAAAAGTCCAATCCATGATAATTTCGGGACTCCTCCTTGGGAGTCCCGGGACTAAAAGCCATTCGGATGCAGGTGCAACGGAGCAACACAGATAATACTATATGGGGGAAGGTGGTGGCTTCCCCGGAGTTTGGGCCGTGGTGAGTCAAGTGAGTTCGTGTTACCCATGGCTTGTCCCGACACCAAGAGTGTTTTCGAAGGTGAACTAACAAACTTGTGGTTGGTTTTGATGCAGGACGATTAACTAAATAAAATAAAAACTTATGAGATGTTGTAACATGGCTCCTTTTATATTAACTTTCCAAAAATTCAATGCATGTTAGATTAGGTGGTTGTATGTAAATGTTATGGCAAATGAAACGGAAGGGTTCCAACCATCAAGCGTGACATTGAATTGAACATCAACATATGGCTCTTTCATATTCCATCATGGTGAGTTACGGTTCTCTCACCCTATCTTTGTATCTTCAAATTGGACACAACGCATTAAATCCTCAGTGAATTTCATTACTTACCTTGAACCACCTTACTTGTTAGACTACAACTACATAGTAGATCCACTTCCAACCGGGTTTTTTGTGAGTGCATATCTTAATGGTGAAGGTGTGCAAGAATTCCTCACAGGAAGCCCCACCACAAAGTGGCACGCCTAGTCTAACTCATGCATATGCCTAATTTCAAGCATGAGTTCGGAATAAGCCCTCACATATTGACGCAAGTTGTCATTATTTGCAATCACAAGGTCACGGAGTTTGCATTTGAAATGTAATCGGAGTTCTTTGGAATGAATTCCAATTCAATACGTTCTTTGAAGAATTCCCATGTGTAGCCATGGGTTTTTGCTTCCTCTTGTCTCACTGTCCTCCACCATGTGGAGGCATAGCCCTTCAAATAAGATTGGGCAAGTTCCACGGCCGAATGCCAACCAACCTTGGCGGCATGAAGGTAATCTTCCATTTCCGTAAGCCAAGCATCCACAACCTTTCGATCCCGGGCCCCATCAAAAGTCCCGGGCTTAGTGAGCTTGAACTCCACTGTCGCAACCCCACTTTGGGCTAAGTATGAAAATGAAACTCACATTCCCAAAAGTGGGAACTTGGAGTCCTCCGGGACTCCCAAAAATTCAGAGCTTGATCGCAAGGGTCAAAACACCTCGCATTGGAACGTTCTTTATACCGTTGGAAAGGTCTTGAAGTGTAGATGTCCAAAATGGCCTCGCATGAACCATTTGGACATATGAAGCCCAAGTTAAGGGCAAAAGAAGGGCCGGGAGTCAAACATGCAATTTGACTCCCGACCATTAAAAGTCGAGAATCAGCCCAATTCCGACATTTGTAGGAGGAGTGTGACATGGCGTTGGAAAGCTCTCAAAGACCTCATCCCAATCGGAGGTTTGAACAAAAAGTTATGGATGCCCAAAATCCCGGGAGTCCAACCCAAGACAATTTCAGGACTCTTTTTTGGGAGTATCGGGAAAAAGTGCCATTCGGATGTAGCCCCCGCGAGGAGCTGCATAAAATACTATATGGGGGAAGGTGGTGGCTTCCCCTGAGTCCAGGCCATGGTGAGTCAAGTGAGTCCAAGGTCGCCCATGGCTAGTCTTAACACCAAAAGGGTGCAGAATGAGTTCTAACCAACTTGTGGTTGGTTTTGGATGCAGGACCGAGTAACTAAGTAGTTTGTCCCTCTTCCTAGTCTAATCTCGAAACTTCTAGCACGCCCCTCTCACCCCTTTTAGTGCTGGAAGTTGGGAACGGCACCAAGTTCTAACTCCTTTCGCATTTCCACATAGTTAGACCCTCAAGTGGGTCTACCAAGGAACTTGGGAACGTGTCATCCACACCTTTGGATGATCCTCCCTTGAGGGCGGCAACCAATTCATTAAAATCAGGCCTATTCATTTTGAGTAGGAACTCCAATTGTTCTGGGGTGAAGAGGACTGCATTTGGTTGCTCATTTTCACTTTCATGGTCATCAAGGTTATCATGGTCTCCTTCATCTTCGGAACCCTTTTGTTCTTCCTCCCTTATGGCTTCGGGTGGGACATCTTGGTCTTGGGTGGGTTCTTCCACCACGGTCTCTTGGACTAGTTTGTGGGTTTTCTTTGGTGCCATCGAAACTCCCCAATAAGTGGATCGAGCTCTCACAGAGCTCTGATACCAAGTGACACATTCCCAACTCCTTGTGAGACTCAAAAGTGAGTCCAAATACAAAACAACGGAAGGGGGAGGAGTCGGGGCACGCTTCCTAGCTCACAATGCTTTGAGGGGTAGAGGGGCGTGTTGGAGCTCTAGGATGGGACTAGGAAGAGTTGACAAGCTTCATTCACTCACACGGGCTTGCACACAACCCACATAAGGTGGTTAGTGCATAGTTGGAGCACTTTTGGTGCTAGGACAAGCCACAGGCAACATGGACACACAAGATTCACCACAACCCGGACTTGGGGGAAGCCACCACCTTCCCCCTTATAGTACTCTGCACCTCTTCACGGAGCCCACATCCAAATGGTTTTTCTCTCCTAGGATTCTCGCATGGGAGTCCCGAAATCGCACCAACCGGGACTCCTAAAATCGCGCTAGCCGGGACTCCCGTGACTTTGGAGCCCCATAACTTTGCGAGCAGACCTCGGATTGAAGTGTGGTCTAAAAAAAAGTTGTAGCTCTCATCGAGAGCTTTCCAACGATATATCGCACGTTGTCTGCAGCTAAGTAAATCGGGTCGATTCTTGACTTTTTTTGGCCGAGAGTTAAATTGCCACCTTTCTTTTGGCCATAACTTGTGTTTCAAATGTCCAAATAAGCAATGCGAGCCCATTTTAAACATCTACGTTTCAAGAGTTTTCCAATGATATAAAGAACGTTACAAGCCATTGAGTTTTGACCCCTAAAATTGCTTTCTGAAATTTTGGGAGTCTATTGGGACTCCGTCTCCCAAAGTGGGAGTTGCCTTGGGAGTGTGAGGGTTCACTCCCTCACACTTTCTCACACTCCCAGGAGTATGTGATGTGACTCACGGGCTTCCTCTTGCCCTGCAACCTTGCAACCTCTTTGCCTTGGTCACAAGCCCAAAGCTAGGGTTGCGACAAAACATGTGTTGAACCTATCGAAGGAGTCATTGACCAACCAATTATAAAAAAAACCAAGAAAACCTAGAGCTTTGAGCTAGCATTTTAAGGATGAAATGTAGTTTTCAAGGGGGATAATGTTACCAGATATAGTAACAAGTGATTTAACAAGTTATAGGTTTAAGCATGTTGTTATACTTAATAGGTGATCTAACTAACATGTGGCATTAACGTAACCAGTAACAAAAGTGATAGGAAACATTATACTAGGTTAGTTGATAGGTTGTTAATCAATTGGTAGTTTGTAGAACAAGTTGGCATAATAGGTAGTGAAACATGTGGTTAAATAGGGAATAATTTTTAAATTTTCAGGATTATTAGTTAAATACTAGCTAAGGACTATTTAAATGGTTTATTATGACTATTTAAATTTTGAAGTAGTTAGAATAAGACTAAGAGGATAGACTTGTTTAGGGGAACCTTTTGATGTATTTTGATTTTGTGTTTCTCTTTTATTGAAACTTGAAAACATTTCGATTCAACAATAATTTTCTTGAAATTATGTGCAATTTGAATACATGTTAGTTTAGGAATTGTAAATAGATTTAGAATTTTTAATGTTAATGTACATGTTGTTTTAGTGACCAATTGTTAAAAAATTCAGAGTTGAAAATTTAATGGGAATAGAAAAACCCATTAACAATGTTTAATAATAAAATCCCAAATCAACCTCATACACCTCTACAACCATTTCTTCATTCATTTATAATAATAATAATTTTGATGGTTTCTCATTAAATGACAATTTTTCATAGCAATTCATTTCAATTCCAAACCTATATGTTACAAATTTTTCTATCCATCTACATTGGATTTGTACCAAATTGAAAGGTATCCACCACTTAATTAATGCATTGATCTTTGATTTATTGCCCACCCATAAATACAATGATTCCTTAACAACTAATTCACATCCTTTATAGACAATGTAATCTTTTCCCAAGGAACAAGATTGTATCCCCTTAACATATTTCCATTCCATTAATTTTTCTATGAACATATTACTCTCTCAGACAAATCTCTCTTGCATGATGTTTCTCAACCTTAAAAAATATCTAACAAAAATCTTGAACATAATTAGCACTCTCTATTGACATGTCAATGTCCTACTAGATTGATTGACAGGGAAAGCTCACATCGACTACATATAATTTGACATTTTCCATGTTTTAAATTATGTTTAGTATCCCATCTTGGTCCCCAAATGTTAGCAATGATTTCTAGTTACTAACTTCAACACCACTATTGGGTTCCTATTTACCATGCTACACACAACATCACGTGCCCAAGTAACTTGGATAGATTACATTGAGTACATTACATACACAAACCAACACACACAAGCAAGGGTATGATGATGCATAACAAGCCAAAAAACTAATCAAAGATCATTATGAAGTTTCCTTTCTTATTATCAAGCAAACATCCTAAACAGAGATATGCCCATCATCACAAGAGACAGGGAGAGAGAAAGATAGAGCTCCTAGAAATTGTTTGTTGTCTTTTTATATCATGTCCCCATTCCCTACTTATCCACTCTTCTCCGACAATTAACAGCCTCATAGCATATCCATAGTCCTGCTGATTTGGTAGCGCATAATTGGCTACAACTAATTTGGTATGGTTCGATGAATAACTTATCTTTAAAATTCGGTAGGTGACCACCTAAGTTCAGAAGTCGTTACCATACTTCGGTAAGTTATCTTCCTAGGTTTGGTAGGTGCTATATTTCAGTAGGATATCCTTTAGGGTTCGGTGGTAATATACTTCAGTAGGCTATCCTCTAGGGTTTGGTAAGGTGTCCCAAGTTGGCAGACAGTCTCGTACATCTTCTACACACCGAAAGTTCTTCCTAACAAAATGATAAATGTTGATCCATGTCAGCCCTTTGCAATAATTGTGCCCGACATCTACAAACCCGAACCTTATTTCACAACCCAAAATCTCCACACCCCAGCTTGCACACCGTACCCTCCGCACATGCACCCCTACACCCCGTTTCCCACACTCCAAAGAACCTCCCCTATCAAAATGGCTAATTAAATTGCATTGGTCAAGTCCCAACCATTGTTGTTTGTTTCTTGATTTCAAAAAGAACCTTTTGTCCCAATGGAAGAACCCTGACTTTTAGAACATAATGCCTCTCCCACTTCTAGCACATTTAAACTAGCAAGAGTTTAAAAAGGAAATATTCAATGAAATTCCCAAAAAATGAACTCACAGTTCTCAGTAACACCAGATAAACAGTCCTCAAATCATGGGACCAGATGAAATATTACATTGTTTTGTAGTCTCTCCCTTACAGGAAGAGCCAACAAATAAATAAATTCCAAAAGCATAATGCAAGATGAAAGGTTGGGTCAGGGGGCCTCTCTGGGTTCAGAGGGTTGTATACCAATATATACATGTGATCAGGAGGAACACAGTGTTGATGAAATGCTGAATACAAACTCTACAATGTTAAATTGCAATAATTTAGCAAGGAAGTCATATTTACTTTTGCACCTGAAGTTGGCAGTGCAGTATCCGCTGATGATGTGTATTTAGAAGGTTTCTAATGCACATCTTTTGTGAGTGGGGTTGTGGTTGTGGTTGGGGGTTGATTTGTGAGTGGATTCTCAAGCTCTTCATAATGGCTCAAAGGCAGGGGTAGTGCTGGTGCTTTCGTCTCAATTGCAGCTGCAACAGCAGCACTGGAAGAGCCAATGATCAAGCTTGGGACTTGAGCTTCACATGGGCTTGCCAGCTCTTTTTCCACTTCTTCAAATTTTGAAGTTGCCCATGGTGCTACACCTACCATCGGTGTTGCAGTATTGACAACAAGTGATGAAATTGCTTCCCTTGATGAATACCACGAATTCCCACATTTCAAACATTCCAGCTGCACAGAGAGCACAGATTTAGATGGTAAGGTTATCATCACAGAAAGCAGCATTCAATTTGAGATGGTAAATCCAGGTTCAACTGGACCTGCTCCAATTTCAAGTTCTGATACATTGGATCTAAGCTAAAATACTTATAATTGCTTCAAGAAAGTGAGCATCAAGCCGAGAGGCTAGTAGTAGGAACTAAAATCACTGCCAGTGGGCTCAGCATCTTGGCCTTCTTCCATGCAATCATGGGTTCAATGTTCAAACCCACCAAGTGTTATCCAGCTCTAATGGGGGTGTGGGGTAGGCATATTTATCTGGTTTGAAAGGAAACCCAGGGGCTCTCAAGGTGGCTGCCACCCATTTGGCAGCCTCCACATCAAAATGACAAGCAATGCCCAGGATCCACACCCACAACATGCTGCTGGGCACATTGCTCTTCTATCTTTTCAAGTCCAAAGAACTACCTTGCAAATATGTGGATAGCATTTACCTGATAACGATCCCCAAAGCCAACATGAATAATATCTTTAACAGCAACTTCACGTTCACCACATAATGAACACCGCACATCTGCCATCTGTGGAATCACATGGTTGTAGTAAGCTTTGTTCATCATCTGCAAGCTTCTTGATAGCCTATGAAACCTTGAATGTCCATACCTATTGGCAGAGACTTCACAATCCAGTGAAATAGCAGCAAGTGTCTAGCCCAATTCAAATTGGAAACTGCTTTGAAGGTCAGCTGGTACAAGACAGCAGGATTCATTACTGATGTCAATCTCACTGGAAAAGTAAAACCTGCTGTGCCCAAGTAACGCAGTCAATGGCTCCTGGTTGCATAAGTTGGTCTAGATGGTGATGGACTGTTATTCCCACAAGGAGCACCAGGAACCATGAGAAGCAAGGAATTTTAAAAAAAAAAAAACCTGTAGTGTCCGTTCTTCTGGTGGTTCTTGGGCACTCTTTTCAGCAGCTGTAAAGCCGTCCTGTGGCAAACAACAATTCACTGCAGTGAGCAATTTCTTGAGTGAAACAAGGTGTGGCCTAGGTCCATAGGGGTATAAACTGTACAAACAAAGTGCAAATCAAACAATACAACATTGCTACAGATTTGACAATGCTCATGGCATTCTGAAAACTCCAGGACAAGGCAAGTTTGTGGACCACACCTTTAGTTCACCAGGACTCATGTTGATAACTGTTGCAGGCTCCAGCTCTTTACTCAACAGGCGTTGTGCAAGGACTTTATTATTCTGCAGTTTCACATACAATGCTCCATAGTTCAGCTATAATGTACAAAAAGCTTCAGAAGACTGAAAGACAGCCAGGTAAAACATGGATAGTTTTGTCTCCACAATGGTATATTCATAAGGAAGCCACAGCCTGATGTCTCACAGACATACCAATGCCCCACTGTAGCTGAATTGCACACCTAACATGCACTGTGTTGGATGGCTTTGAACAACTACTTGCAAGGTGGCAATGAGCCCTAACACTAGGCTGATGCATGATGCTTTCAATCCCTAATATACAATTATCAGGCCCTTCTGTACAGCATTTATTTTAATGTGGAATTCAGGTTTGCAGGAATGCTTGATTCGAATCACAAAGCTTAGATACCTTGACATTAAAATCCAGTTGACGCATCTTGAGATTGTACTTGTGAAGATCTGTGCCAAGTGAATCATGGCTGAGCTGTTCCAGGGCACGAACTACTGCCATAGCAGTGGTTGCAACCTCCGGCCAGGCTAACGACCCCTCACCCTGCACCTCATGACCTTGTTCAGACTCTTAACTTCTACTTTTGGCTAGCTCTTTGCCACTAAAACTCCAGGACAAGCCCATGAACATACAGAGATAATGATCTTGATACTAAAAGCAATTTGCACAGCCCACACACACTCTTCATCATAGTTATGATCTTGTACTGAGTGACATACCAAGGTAGACTCTTGATTCACTGGTAACTCATGATCTGAGACTTCATGTCCATTCTGAGGTTTGCTTGCAGAACCCACATCTGTCTCATTTTCCTTAATTGTCTTATAGCCCACTCCACTTCGTGCACTGAGGCCTTTCCCACCTCCACATATATCCCGAACTGTCTGCACCAATTTCTCAAGCCACCGATCACGAGCATGCACACCCAACAGCATATCATGCACCTGTAACAATGTTGAAACCTCAGCATCTGTCCCAACAGCACTTGGTGGTGTCTCCACTCGAGCAGATCGATCAGACTTATTACTTAGTGTTGGCTCAGTCCGTGCCCCAACATCACTGGCTGGTGATAAATTGTCACTCTTGACATTCAGAGGTGAGATAGTTCGTCTCACTGGACCCCGCCTCTTTGCCTTAATGTCCAGACTGACATCCTCTTCTTTGAGGCCCAAGATATCCTCTCCATCAATATCTGGCAAGTCTCCTAATGCTTCCCTTGTCTTCTGTACAAGCAAGTCAATTTCCTTCTGCATCTGGTCTTCATAGTCTTTGTCAGTCAGGTTGAAGAGCTTCTTCTCACAAGCATCATAAACCTTACGAACAATGAATCCTGGATGTTTTGCTCGTAGTGGTTGAGGAAATCGTTTGGTGTGAGGAATGAAATGAACTATGCACTTATGCATTACTGACTCTGCTGGGACCTCATCCATGTGCAAGCTATAAAAAAGTTCCCGTGAGTCATTGGAACCCCACATGCCCCCACCCTTCTTCTCTGCTTCCTCTGGTCGGTAGAACCACTGTCCTGTAACTTGGACAGAGCCATCTTTAGCCTGCTTGATTTCCTAGAGGAAAAAACCACCCCCCAACACCACCAAGTTAGTCCAACCCTGCTACAATCATGTACTCCAAACAAAGATACTACAGCAGTTTTGTTGACTACCTAGCACCTCTGAAGAAAATGCACATCAAACAATCAGAATGTTACCTGTATCTGCCCCCGCTGGTCACCCCCTTGTACCAAAGGCAAACACTCAAAAGAAACAGGCACAACCAAATGATGGATAGAGACTATGACTGTTTCATAGCTAGAAACCCAATTCAAAATGCAAACAATTACTGCACTTTCTACAAGTCAACCAGAGACAAAAGGGTTTCATGAGACATACTTTGATAATTGCCACATATGGTTTCTGTCCTGTTTTCTCTGGTGTAACTAACACTGGATCATCCTGCCAAGGACACAGAAGTGTGAATACCTGATGTCTTGATAGAAGATTGAAATCTTCAAATCCATGGCAATCAAATAAAAAATCCCCTCATCTGTCAAAAAACTATGTAAAAATTGAAGGCAAAGGTTTTTGTTGAAGGATGGTCTGTCAAACCTGCATGGCTCAACAAATGTTGGCAACTCAAAGGTCTCAAGTTTCTTGACATAGTAATAACAGGAATACAATTTCAGAAGTTTTTACACAATTTCCATCAAATCCAGCAAGATTTTCATAGGTTTGCAAAACCCTTGCTACAATGCAAGAACACAAATCCAAATCCCTGACCAGAATGCTCAAAAACACAAGTTCAGAGTCACAATAATTTGAAAGGACATGGTTTTCCTGAAGGAACAAAAGCAATAAAATAAGATCATGGAACTCCCTAATCAGAAAGCAATTCACAGACCTTGAGTGTCTTGACATGGTAACAAGAGAAATACAATTTCAGCACTGGTCACACAATTGCCATAAAATCCAGCATGATTTTCACAGGCTTGCAAAACCCTTACAGCAATGTTGGGACACAGATGAAACCTCTCACAAGAACGCTCAAAATACAAGTCCAGAATCACTATTGAAAGCATGCAGATTCTGAAATGGTTTTGTGAAGAAACAAAAGCATCAACACAGTCATGAAGCTCCCTCATCAGCAAAGCAATTCACAGATCTCAAGTGTCTTGAACAGTGTAAAAAGAGGAATACAAATCCAGCACAAGTTTCACAGGTTTGCAAAACCCTTAGCACAATACTCAAACACAGATCCAAATCCCTGACTGGAGGAATGCTCAAAAACACCAAGTCCAGAATCACAATTGAAAGCATGCAGATTCTGTACATGGTTTCATGAAGAAACAAAAGCATCAAAACAAGGTCGTGACGCTCCCTTATCTGGTACAGGTTTGAGGAAACCAAAGGCGAGACCAAGGATCCATTCATGAGGTCGGGCGTCATGCCAACAGCCAAGTGATTGAGTTCATGGAATTCTAGCAAAGAATCCATGGGATCCATCCCCTCAGACGAAGAAGCAGAAAGTCCGTGGCGGTGTCAGAGAGAATCACGGTTGACAATGCACTACAGGCAAATATTATTGAGTCCCTTCTTTTCCCTCGTCCATCTTCCCTCGGTTTAAGAGAAGCTTACAACATCATATCTACAGCCATCAACTTCAAAAGCTTGGTAATGCTTCCGCTCCACCTTTCCTTTCCCTCCTGATCGTTTCAAAACCTGACCGATCACTTTGACCTCCACAGCCGATTCTTCATCACTCACCACGCCTTCTAGAACTGCCTTTTTACTCTCTTCCTCCTCTTCCTTCTCTTCGTCGCCATCCACATTCGTACCAGTCCTTCTCTTCCCCATTGTCTCACGGAGATTATTGTCACCCTTGTCCGGAATTCCAAAATTTTGGATAATTTGAAGATCCCTGCGGAGAAACCAAAAGGAAAAAATAAAACGTCCGTAACGAAACAGAAATGCGTTGCTGTTTGCAAAGAGCGCTAGAGAGAGAGAGAGGGAGAGAGCGAGAGAACACAAGGGCTTCTTCGGCAACAGCCAAAAGTAATACCAGAAAGAAGCCAGCGACAACCGCACTGTGTAGTGCTGCCACAACATCACCGTGTAGCGCCACCCCCCCGCCCCCAAGCTTCAATCACAAATCCGGCCCGACCAAGAATCTCTGATGAATCCCCAAACCCTAGTTTCTACGTGTCGGAAAGACCAAAGAAGCCCCAGAGAGAGGGAGCCGCACACAGAGAGAGTGGGTTGCACAATGTTTGTGTAAACCTTGGGTTCTGCCTGCCTGCTCCTTGAAATCCGCTGGCAGAAAGGGAGGCAGGCAAATAAAATGTCCACATGCACACACCTTTTGAGCTGCTCCATCTAATTTTCTCTCCCTGCATTTTAGGCAATTTGTTAAAAACTAATTCCATACATAGGAAGCACCTATCTGAGTAGCTTGTCCCAAAAAAAACACATTAGGATAAAGCATGTGAGGAGCGCCAATTGGGTGCCCCCAGGGATGTTTCTTAATTTTTAAGGGGTGAGCCAGTTGGGTGGCGCAAACATACCCCAAGGGATGTTTCTTATCTTTTTGAAGGGGCGGGGGCTTGATTTCTCATCAAGTTCCCAAACAGTTCCCGTCAAATTCCTCCTGTTCCCATAAATACCCCATCAAAATCCTTCTGTTCTCATCAAGTTCCCAAAAAGTTCCCATCAAATTCCTCTTGTTCTCATCAAGTTCCCAAAAAGTTCCCATCAAATTCCTCTTGTTCTCATCAAGTTCCCAAAAAGTTCCCATCAAATTCCTCTTGTTCTCATCAAGTTCCCAAAAAGTTCCCATCAAATTCCTCTTGTTCTCATCAAGTTCCCAAAAAGTTCCCATCAAATTCCTCTTGTTCTCATCAACAACCCATCAGTATCCTAAACCCAAGTTCCAATCAAATTATTTTTGTTCCTATCAAGTTCCCAAAAACTTCCCATCAAGTTCATTTTGTTCCCATCGATATCCATCAATATCCTTTATTCTTATCAAGTTCCCAAACAGTTCCCATCAAATTCATTTTGTTCCCAGAAATATGCTTTATTCTTATCAAGTTCCCAGTCACGTTCCCATAAAGTTCCCATCAAAACCTTTTGTACCCATGTCTGTGGAGGATAGGCAGGTGAACACACGTGAGCACGAAGGTGAACAGTGAGACTCGTGAGAGACTCGGGCAGAGTGCTAAACGGAACGCCGCAGTTTGTGGGCAGGCCGGAAGGGGAGCTACAGTGGCAGGCAGACGTCTTCCGGGTGCTGCAGAGCAGAAAGGCGGGATTTTCTGTCTGCCAGGTTTTGTGGAAGATCGCGGGCAGATCTTCCTTCATGTGCGCGACCCAAGAGAGACAGCGCGAAAGGGAGTGAGGACTCAGGCAACTTCTGTACTCCTTATGCGAGAGACAGTCGTGATCTGAGAGCGTAGAACAAAATAGCACGTGAGAGAGCGAGAGAGGAGGGGAGTGAGGACTGAGGCGATTACTTTGCGAAAAACAATGATGATCTTAGAGCGTCTACGACAAAATCGAACGGAAAATCAAATGACAGAGCGAGAGAGGAGGGCAGTAACGACTCCGGCAATTTTTGAACTCTTTTTGCGAGAGACGATGGTAATCTGAGAGCTTTCACGACAAATATCAAACGCTAAATCGCATGATCACAATTTCTTTCTGCGCACATCAAAGCCGACTCACTCTAAAATCTTGGTTCCATGTCCGAAAGTTCGGTAGCCAATCTCCTGTGCAAACTTAGAAATTCGTCTTGATTCCATATCTGAAACCTCGGTTGTCCAATCTCCTGTGGAAACTTAGAAACCTCTCTCTTGGTTCTAGATCTAAGAGCTCTATTTCCAATTCCCTTTAGAAACTTCACCATTGATCAATTTCATGAATGATGATGAGTGCTCTTGCAAAAAGGGAAAGAGCAGCAGAAAGATTTTGGCTGGTTGTGATTGAAGGAGGAAAATGGACGGGGATTTCCAACTCATGAAGGAAGAAGAACGACGCCCTGTCTTTTTGGTTTTGTACTCGGATTGGTGCTTCATTTGTGTTCTTGCGTGTAACTGTTTGCAGCTGTTTTGAAGAATGACGGCAGGAATGCTTCTATAATCTTTAATATTTTTCCCTTAGAACGACATCGGAGTTGATGCTCGTGGCTTCCAGAAACTGGCTTTTCGCTACTTGAGGACGTGATTTTTGTCTATGCCAGAGGTTTGGTTTCATGTTTGGTTTCATGGTGGAGATCCAAGGGAGTTCTATCGCTGTTAATTCTTATTGGCTTTGGCGTACTCGGTTTCTTGTGTGGTGAGTGTTTGGTGTGGAAACTTGGTGTGAAGGTACAAATACTCGAGTACTGGTGAGGCGAAACAGGGAGCCGACTTGAAGATCTTTGGAGAGGCTAAGTATTCTAGTTAGGGGATGTGTAGTGCATAGTGTTTTGATTGTTGTGAGCTTAGTTTGGAGGAAGATAGTTTGACCTAAACACTTGCTGCTAGAAATCTTTCACTGCGCCCAGCTACGCCCAATTGCTAGATTTAGGTCAATTTTTGAGAACCTGGTGTGATTTCTGCTATTGATAAGTAGAAGATGTAATTGTCTTTCTAAAAAAGGGTTGTAATTATGACATTGTTGTAATCCTGACAGTAGGATTGTTAGTTTTTCCTTTGTTATGGTGGATTAGAATTCTAGGGCCCTTTTTTTTTGGTTATAGTTGGTCCTGTTTTCTCTCAAAATACAAATTCATAGTATGCTTCAAATCCTGTGTTTTCCATGGAAGTTTTCCATCCAGAAGAAGGTATTACCTACAATATCTGACTCTCTTTTGTCTCGGTGCTTGCAGAATATAGTGCAGAGACTACCTCCATTACCTACACCAGCAAATACAGAATTGCATCTGATACCCTAACCCTACGCATGAGTATGTATTGCAGATCTACCTACACCAGGAGACACATAATGGCATTGGATACTTACACCTTTGTCTATGCTCCAGAGTGCAGATTACATATGCCAGCAACCATGCGTCAGATACTGACAACTTCACACAAATCTGTGCTGCAAATCTCAATAACATCAAAGCTGATTATAAAGTACAGTAGCCTCCCGCCTAAGTATGCACCCGTTTAAGTACGCATTATTTTCTCGAAAAAATAGGGTTCAGATTTATTTAGTTCAACATGTCATGGATTGTCATTTGGCGCAAGTTTTAAAGAATCTTACGTTTGGCTTTCAAGGTGACAGCCCGGACCTTACTTTGAAACGATTCAAACAACTTTCTAAGATCATCGAATGTTTCCTCAGCCTCTTCTCGAACTTCATAGCATAGCAATTGATCCTTTATATCAACAATTTGCTTATAAAGTGACTCGAATCCCTTAAATTCAACGGTGTTTCCTAAACCCGAACCTGACGCTTGAGAGGTAAGAATATCATCATCATTGTCATCGTCCAAATTTTCTTCAGCAATCTTCATCGTCCCCAAAAGCTCTTCAACATCTTCCAAAACTGCAATTGTGAACTCTTCACTATTTTCATCGTCGACATGAACAAATTCTTCAAGCTCGTCTTGCCCAACAGAAAGATTTAAAGCTACGATAGCTTGTGTAACTTCAGTCACTAAATCCTCGATCTCGTTCACTGCTTCCTGATCGGCTTCTAATGTCATTATTTTCGCCTTGATAAATGCATTTTTGATAGAGCTTGGTGACACGGATTGCCAAGCTTCTTTGACATAACTTGCAGCATTGAGCGGGTGAGCTGGATTTCCATATGCAACTCCAGCAGCACCGCGTTGTAATCTCCGCCCTTGCATTTTCTTTCAAAGTTTCGCCTCCTCATCCAATTCATAGAAGTCAAGAACATCCTTGAGGTAGAGATATTTGAACCTCTTCTTCAAAGCTACAATTATGCCCATATCGCAGGGTTGTTTCAACTTGTGCAATTTGGGGGAAAGAAGACGATATTAACATTGTCGTGTTCAAAAGCCTCAAAGTGTCTAGGGGCATTGTCCAACAGTAAAAGAACCCGACGTCCGGTTCATTTTTTCACTTCTGGAAGAAACACTTCGTTGAACCACTTCCAACACGTTTTCACATCCATCCAAGCTTTAGCTTGAATGAAATATGGAACAGGCCATTGGCGGTCCTTGATACAGGCAAGTGCTTTCGGTTTGCCAATCAATGCACAAGGAATTTTGTGACTTCCCACAGTGTTGGCGCACACGATAAGAGAAACCCGATCTTTGGATTTTTTTCTTCCCTCTAGTGGTTGATATGTCCTCATCTGGCATTATAAGACTGTATCTCGATAGTAGGCGAAAAAACAGGCCGGTCTCGTCCATATTGTAGACATTTTCAGGATCATATTGGGCAATAATCGCATAAAGGTCGTCTAAAGCTGCCAGCAATCCAAGATCAAATTTGTTGACTTCAGCTCCCTCTCCGTGAAGCAGCATCTTTTGCAACCCTCGACGCACTCTGAATCGACGTAGCCATTGCCAGGATGCCTTGAAGTTCGTTTCCAGAATCGATAAACTCAATGTAATACTTTTTGCTTTGGCGATGGCGAGAGATGGCGGAACAGGAAGATTGGCACGATGCATGCTGTCAATCCAGATGTAAAGCATGTCTTCAAGCTCGGTGAAATGACCAATAGAGGATCGAAAAGTCTTCCCTTTAGCTAAGGCAGATCACTCGAGGATTTGCTCCCGCTTGTCCCACACCTTTCTGATAGTTCCTTCACTAACATCATACTCGCACACTATAGCCCTTTTACTGGCAGCATCCGTCTTGCTCAGCTTCGCTATGATCTCACATCTCTGGGACTCATTGAGGCGTTTCCCGTTCGGTTTCTTCGACATTGCAGCCGAATCAAGCATCTACCAATGATTCAGCATGTATTGGTAGATGCTGAGTGGGTAGTGATCTAGAGCTCCAGAGCATATCAAGGAGGGAAAGAAAGCAACAGAAAGTGGAGTAACAGGAGGTGAAGGAGGAAGGATTGAAGACAAGGAAAGGAGGGTTTAGGTCTTGTACGCGTCAACAAGAGCTGGTAAGCATTTCCAACGAGATGTGACGAGGGGAGTGGAAGGGATGGTGAGCACCAATATGAAGCAACTAGAAATGGCAACCAAGTTGGCAGAGGAGTGTAGGAAGTACGGAATGGAAGTACGGAATTGAAGATGGATTATCAGCAACAGCAGCAAGGCGGTGTTGGAGGTGGAAATTATGTGCAGCAGGTTAGTATTCGTGATCTTGATGATTTCTAACAAGCAGCAGCTGGCCAAGAGAATATGCAAATGTGATGATCATCGCCAATACCAGTTGCGCTTGTTGCCTTTCGACCTGTCCATTGCTTCACTCTCCGACTCCCACCTGCTACACGAAACAATCCGGAAATCTGTAAAATGCAAAATCTGAGCAAGCTAAAGAATAGTATC
>Ga0209208_10000864_pt1 | contig 41355 bp, 34 predicted proteins | sample S1TSphfallax_3_FD_187694 | JGI IMG/M metagenome (GOLD analysis project Ga0209208, IMG submission 187694) | Host-associated microbial communities from peat moss isolated from Minnesota, USA - S1T2_Fd - Sphagnum fallax MG (SPAdes) (version 2) | ecosystem: Host-associated > Plants > Peat moss >... | reverse complement strand
CTCGAGTCTCACGCAAGGTGCAGGAAGTGGCGGGTACATGGGGGCGAGGATGGCTCGCAGATGTCCGCATCCCCTCAAGTGGAGACGACCGGCTGCGCCCGGGCATCATTGCGCTCTTCAAGGTTGGTCGTAGACCTCAGATCTCGAAATCCGTGTTGACGGGCTCCTTTGGTTTTACTTCCACGACCACGGCGTCGTCGCGCATACTGTCGGACGACAGCACTTTGCGATCGGGTCCCTCTACGCGCATCCACATCTGCGCACGGCGAGCCTCATCAATTTTCAGGTGACCAGTCAACTTCCATCGACCGCCCCGGTAATTGTCGGCGTCGATTAGCTGCATGAGAGATCCCAAAACCATTCGCCCCAGGCTTGGCATCGATTGAGGCGCTGAACTTGCCGCCCACCGCGGTGGTCCCGTCGCGAGAAAATTCATAGTCTGTGGGGGCACTCCCGGCAATGGTCCAGCCTGCCGGAATATCTGCGATCACGGATCCAGCACTGACGCAGCCGATGGTCAATGCGGCGATCAGCGCGCGGAAATTAGACACGTTCATGTAGCGCCCTCCATAATTCCGGGTCCCGAATATTGCGGATGTCTGACTGGTTCATCGGACAAAAACGCGCTGAGCGCAGCCGCTAGATTGCTCAGTAGGGCGTTGCGCCGAGCGTCATCGCGATCGCTATGAAGCCGGTCAAACTCTAGAATTGCGCTGAGCGCGAGATCGAGTTCGACCCTGAGGCGGTCCCGATCGCGCGGCCCGAGAACGATGCTGAGTGAGTGTCCCGAATTCATCCACTTTCCCATGGCTGACCGCACGACCTCGACGGATGAAAAAACCGTCGCTCACCAATTCAAAGCGTAAAGCGCACGGAAATAGGATCATGAGCGGAGCTATTTTTTTCCAAATTGCGGCGCTGCTGATATCTTATGGCTTCGCCCGCCGTCGCGTGGCGAGGGGTCTAGTACCTTTTGGCGGCAAACAGCCGATGATCTGCAACGGACATTCCGCGGCGGAGGTTGATTAAATCAAAAATTTGCGATCAAAATCGCCCGTCATCCCGGTTCGGCGAGCTTCGCACCAAATCCGATTGACGGTAGTAGTCGTTCTCAGCTTCTTTGCCGCAGCCTCAGCGGCGCAATCGATTTCGCGGCCTCGAATCATTGTCGCCATTTCCGTCGATCAGTTCTCAGCCGATCTCTTTGCCGAATACCGCCCTTTGTTCAAGGCGGGCTTGCGGCGGCTGCAGACCGGCATCGTGTTTCCCGACGGTTACCAGAGCCACGCGGCGACCGAGACGTGTCCTGGGCACTCAACCATACTGACGGGGGCGCACCCGGCGCGCACTGGCATCATCGCCAACGAGTGGTACGATCAATCTCTCGCTCGACCGGACAAGAAAGTCTATTGCGCGGAGGATCCCCGCGTGCCGGGGTCCTCGTCGACGAACACGACGGCCTCGGCCCAGTTCCTGAAAGTACCAACCCTTGGAGATCGCATGAAGGCGGCCGATCCGCGCAGCCGCGTGGTCTCGGTGGCCGGTAAAGACCGTGCCGCGATCATGCTGGGCGGCCACGCCATGGATCAGGTCTGGTTTTGGAACGGCAAGTCCTACGCCACGCTGCGGGGAGTCGGCTCGCCGACTCCCGCGATCATCGCCCAGGTCAATGCTACCGTGGCGGCGGCCGTCGCGAAACCCGAGCTGGCTGTGCTGCCGGAACTCTGTCGTAGCCATTCCCACACGATTGCCGCGGGCGAGAAGACCGTCGGCGTGCTCCAGGAGCACAGCGCCGGCGATTGGTCGGCCTTTCGCACCTCGCTCGCATTCGATCATGCCACGACCGATATCGCTATCGGTTTGCTGCGCGAGCTTCACTTGGGCTCGGGCGAGGCCCCAGATGTCCTTGCGATCGGTCTATCCGCCACGGACTACGTGGGGCACACGTTCGGCACCGAAGGGGCAGAAATGTGTGCGCAACTCTTAGGCGTCGATGACAACGTAGGTCGAATACTCGCAGCTCTCGATGCAACTCATCAGCCTTACATCGTCGTGCTCACGGCCGATCACGGTGGGCATGACCTGCCGGAGCGCATCAAAATGCACGGGGTGCCCGATGCCGCGCGCGTGGATCCGTCGCTACTGCCGGCCAGCATGAGCAAGCAGCTCGCGGCCGAATTCGATCTTCCCGAGCCGGTGATGCTCGGCGTTGCACCTTTCGGCGACATTTATTTGGCGCGCACCGTTCCTGACAATCTTCGTTCCCGCGTGTTGGCGGCGGCAAGGGCACACTATCTCGCGCATCCGCAGGTGGCCGCCGTATTCACGGCAGACGAACTGCGCCGGATGCCCGAGCCCGCAGGACCCGTGGACGAATGGTCGCTCGCGGAGCGGTTTCGTGCCAGCTTCGATCCGGATCGATCGGGTGATTTGCTCGTCGCATTGAAGCCGCATATCACGCCGATCGTCGGTGTCGGTAGCTACTTGGCCACACACGGTTCGCCGTGGAACTACGACCGACGCGTGCCGATGCTCTTCTACCAGCCCGGTATTTCCGGTTTCGAACAGGCGCTCCCGGTGGAGACCGTCGACATCCTGCCAACCCTGGCAGCACTGATTCATCTGCCGATTCCGGCCACGGACATCGATGGCCGCTGCATCGATCTCGATGCAGGCGTCGGAGACACCTGCGGCGCCGAGGGTCGGTGATCCAGTCAGTGCGTGAGCTATGCGGCTTCGCAAGCGTGGTCGCTCAGCGCAGAGGTCACGAGCTTCGGTCGAGTGCCGTAAGCGCGATCGTTGCGCCCTTGCCGTACTCGGCTGACAGTCTCTTGAGATTCGGTACGCCCGAGAATGTCACGGGGCCCATCGGGACGTCGTCGCAATAGCTTTGTGGGAGACAGAGGCAAAGCTGATAGAATTATCCGCCGTCCAGCCACTATCCTGCGAGAAAGGAATCTGTTGCTGGCTCCCGTAACGAGTCCGATTTCATGAAGTTTACCGATTTGTCGGTGCCGCCGGAACTCATCGCTGCGCTCGCGAAGCAACAGATATCCGAACCCAGTCCCATCCAAATCGCCGCGATTCCGCCGCTCGCTGCCGGGAAGGACGCGTATTTGCGAGCGGAGACGGGTACCGGCAAAACACTGGCTTATTTGCTGCCCCTCTTTTCGCGCATTGATCGTGCGGAATCTGCAACCCAAGTCGTGATCGTCGCGCCAACCCACGAATTGGCGATTCAAATCCATCGTCAAAGCTGTGAACTCGCGCTAAACGCCGCATACGCCATCCGCTCGGTGTTGCTGATCGGCGGCACCGCGACCGACCGACAGATCGACAAGCTCAAGACCAGGCCGCACGTCGTCGTGGGCTCGCCCGGCCGCATCGTGGAATTGATCGAGCGCGGCAAGCTGAAGATGGCGCGCATCCACGCCGTCGTCATCGATGAGGCGGACCGTCTGCTGAACGACGAATCTCTGGATTGGGTTCAATCAATCGTTCGCGCGGCGTCGCCGACTCGACAGCTGATTTTTGCATCAGCGACGATCGAGCAGCAGACTCGTCAGGTCTTGGAAACATTGGCGCCGCATGTCTTGATGCTTCGCGCAGGTGTGGCGGCAGTCAACGAGAACATCGAACATCTGTATCTGGTATGCGAAAACCGGGATAAGCCGGATATGTTGCGCAAGCTGCTGCATGCGCTCGACGTACCGCGCTCAATCGTGTTCGTGCATCGCAATGATGTTGCGGAGGAGGTTGCCGCGAAGTTAGCCCATCACCAACTAGCGGTTGCGGACTTGAATTCCGAGCTGTCCAAGAGCGACCGGAGGCGGGCGATGGATGGAATCCGCAACGGCGCCATCCGCATCATGATTGCATCCGACCTCGGTGCCCGCGGACTCAACCTACCCGGCGTAACCCACGTTTTCAATCTCGACGTACCGACGATGAGCAAAGCCTATTTGCATAGGGTCGGCCGCACTGCGCGGGCCGGCGCGAAGGGCACGGCAGTGTCGCTGGTCACTGAAACCGAGGCCCGCCTAATCCGTCGATACGAGCAGGACTTGGGCATCTCCCTGCAATGCATACGAGTCTTCAAAGGCGAAATCACATCGTCCGGATCCCGTTAATTCTACGGCCGGTGTCTGTGGGCGTTCGATGCTACCCGCCGATTCGAATCGCGCGCGATGACTCGATGCTCCGAACCAGGTGCGCAGCACGGAGGGCAATGCGCCATCGGGATCGGGCAGCAAAATAGTTCGCCCGATCAAGTCCGCTTTCTCAAGAGGCTACTTATCGTCGACTGCGATACCCGTATCGGTATTTTAGTCGGGCGTAGCGTGGTACTCCACTTGGGGGCACGTACAGGCGTCCCCGTCGCCGTGGCATCGGGATCCGTGGACGCGTATCATCAGCGCCTGTTGTACGGGGGCACCATGTCGTTCAGGCTTCGCAAGCTCTTTGGCGCCCGCTCCGCACCGGACGTGCAGCCCGTGACTTTCGCGCAGGCTTTGGCGTTGATCGAAGAGGGCAAACTCGAGCAGGCCTTGCTCGCCCTGCGGGCAGTCCTCGCCGTCTCGGAGGGTAACGCCGAAGCCTGGTACAAACAGGGCAATGTCCTCAAGGTCCTCAATCGTCCGCACGAAGCCCTCTCCAGCTATCAGCGCGCCGTTGAACTGAATCCGCGCTACGCGGCCGCCTACTGCAATCGTGGAGCGGTACAGCTGTCGCTCGGTAAACCGGACGATGCCTTGCGCGATTTTCGGCAGGCCATCGAAATCGATCCGCACGACGCCATCGCGTACTACAACTGCGGCGTGGCTGAGCAGACGCTCCGCCAGTCTGCAGCCGCCTTGGCCAGTTACAGCAAGGCGATCGAGTTGAATCCGCACTACGCCGAAGCGCATTTCAGCCAGGCCTTGTTGTACGAAGAAGCGGCTCGCTGGCCTGAGGCCTTGAGCGGGTACGAGCGCGCACTCCAGCTTCGTCCCTCGCTCACGCAGGCGCATTTCCATCGCGGCAACGTACTCGCCCAGTTGCAGCGTTGGGACGACGCCTTGTCGAGCTTTGATCTCGCGGTGTCGACAAACCCGAGACACGCGCTCGCGCATCTGCACCGCGGCAACGTACTACGCGAGTTGCGGCAGTGGGATGCGGCCGTGGCGAGCTATGATCGCCTGATCGCGCTCGAGCCTGAAAATGCCGACGCACACTATAACCGCGGCGTCGTGTTCGAACTGCGCAAGCAGTTTCCGGACGCGCTGCAGGCTTTCGAACGCGCCATCGCCGTGCGTCGAGGTTTCGTGGCCGCCGAGCACAATCGCGCCCTGGTGCTGTTGCAGACGGGGGAGTTTGGCGCGGGCCTCGCGAGCTACGAATGCCGCTGGGCAAATCGTGGCACCGGAGTCGACCCTGCCGCCTACTACGACGCTGCCGTACCGCTGTGGTCTGGGCATGAATCGCTCGAAGGCAAGCGGATCCTGGTGTTCAGCGAACAAGGCTTGGGGGACACGCTGCATTTTTGCCGCTACGTGAAATTGCTGGCCGCCCGCGGTGCTAATGTCGTATTCGAAGTCCAGCGTCCGCTGACCGGTTTGCTCAGCTCGATCGAAGGTGCATCGCAAGTGATTGCGCAGGGCGAAGCTGTACCGCCCTTCGATTTCAAGTGTGCGTTGATGAGCCTGCCGCTTGCGTTCCAGACGACCCTGGACACGATTCCCTCCGATCGCAAGTACCTGCACGCTGACCCAGCAAGCGTTGCTGCCTGGCAGACCCGACTCGGACCGCGAACCCGCCCCAGGATCGGTTTGACGTGGAGCGGCAACGCGCACTATCTGAACGACCATCGGCGCAGCATCCCGCTCGCGAAGCTGATTGATCGGCTGCCGCGCGAGTTCGAGTATTTTTGTCTGCAAAAGGACATTCGGGCGGCGGATCGCGCGACGTTGGATGCGAATCCATTCATTGCCGAGCCTGCGGCGGATCTCGTCGGCACGGCGGCCTTGTGCGAGTGTATGGACCTGGTGATCAGTTCCTGCACGAGCATCGCCCACCTGGCCGGCGCTCTAGGCAGGCCGTTGTGGATTTTGCTTGCCTACAATGCGGATTGGCGCTGGCTCGAGGGTCGGGACGATTCGCCCTGGTACCCGACCGCGCGGCTCTATCGGCAGGCCGCGAGCGATGACTGGGACGGCGTCATCGAGCGTGTCGCGGCAGACTTAGCGCGGACATTTTGAGCTGCGTAACCAAAGGGCGCCCATGATCCCGAACACGAGGTCTAAACAGATGACCGCCGTGTCGCGCGCGTCTCGTTCATATTTGACATCATCTTTATACTACCCGGTGTATCTTGCCCCATGAACTCACGGAGGTGATGATCATGGCAATTCAGGACTACGTGCGATCGATTGCGGCCATCGAACGGGTGTCAAAAACCGAGGTGTTTCGCTTTCTCGAGATGCAATTCGCGCGCGCGGACAAAGATCGGGATGGACAGCTCGATATCGACGAACTGGCAGAGTTTGTGCAATCCGTGTCTCATCCGGAAGCGGATCAGCGCTGACCTCGACGCTCGACTCTTGCGGTTGATAGGCACCCACAAGGACGCTAAGATCCTCGAGGAGGGATGCAGGCTTCATGGCCGAAAACCGTTCACGTCGCGAGGCAGCACTCGGCGTTGCTGAACACGGTAATGCGGCATTGCTCGTTACCGTCACGGCCGAACATGCGCTCCTCGATCGTCGGCGAGTCGACCTGACTCGTGATCTGCCGACCCATCCCTATCACCACGAAGGGTCGTGGGCCGTCGGTCGCTATCTCGATAGCGCCTGGGCGCGGCCGATTTCGCTCGTCGGTGCGGTGGCGCTGGTCGGGCGTGTGCACGAGGCGGCGGATCGCGGTGCGCGCGAGCGTCTCGAAGAACTTGCCGCCGCACTACCCGTGCCGATTGCGAGCATCGCACTGCGCCGCTGTCCCGAACTGCCGCCAACGACTGAAGAGCGCATCGCCGACACGCGTGCAGCCTGCGTTGCCGACTCCGTGATGTATCGGCAAGCTCTGGCCGGCGCCGCTCGCGCGCGCGGCTGGTCCGTGTGTTGGTACGACGCGAAGCAGGTCTTTCTCGATGCGGCGCAGGTGGTCAACGCGGATATCCATGTGTTTCTGGCCGCGATGGGTCGGTCTATCGGGCCGCCATGGCAGGCCAAGCACAAACTTGCGGCGGCCGCGGCGCTCGCTTCGCTGTCGCGCGAGTTTGCCTGATTCTATTGCGCGCTGTTCTCGGCGGCTTGTCGGCGCTGTGCGTCGAGCGCTGCGGCGGCGTCGAGTTGCTGTTTGACACGCGCTTCGGTTTGCAATCCGGCTTTGGCTTGCTCGGCTTGCGAGGCGCCGCCGGCCGCAGCCGAGACCGCGGTCTCACCGAGGCCACACGCGGCCAGCGGCAGACAAGCGAAGAATGTGAGGATCAAGCGTTCCATGGAGTACTCCCGCGACCAATCAGCCTGATGTGTACGCGACCGACGGCAGTGCTGGACAGTGCACAGTGCTCACTTTGGCGTTACACCACTGCGCACGCCGACCTTGCGATTCTAGACGCACCGGAGGCATTCCTCCATGTCGCCGCGATGCCACGTCCATGTCTCGAATTCACCACCGCGTGTCGGCGAATCAAGACGCAGTGACGCCGAGCGCCGACGCCTTTAGAAAGGCGACGGGGTGCCGAAGGGGATGGAATGTTCAAGAGCGTCTGGTCTTTGTTGATTGTCTGCGCTTTCCTGCCGGCCATCGCCAACGCAAGTTTCCAAGTCACCAGCGCGACGATCACTGCGCTGCCGACCGGCTCGGTCGCAGCCCAAAGCCTCGATATCAACGTCGCGCTGGCTTCCACGGCGGCCACCGGCAACGCCTGGGTCCGCCTGCAGATTTTGAACCCGGCCGGTGTGATGATCGGCAAGGCTGAGTACACGGCCACGAACGCCGGCTTCGCCGTCGCACAGAGTGTCCCGTTTCAATGGAATTTCACGCTGCCCTATACGGCGGTCAGCGGCACCTACACCCTCGCCGTGAGCGTCTATAGCGCCAATTGGGCGAGCGAGTTGTACGCGAACGCCGCCGCGGCGAGCTATGGCTATCAGGCAGTGCCGTTGACGGTCAAGCTCGTTTCGACCACGACGAATCCCAGCGTCGCGAAACCCGGCGATACGGTCGACATCAACGCCGTTCTGCAGTCGAACACCACCGCGAGCGGTCTCGAAATCACGTTCAGCCTGCACGATCCGAGCGGCGCAACGGTGGCGCAATGGGCGATGCAGAAGCAGTACCTCGGCGGTAATCTGCCGCACAGTTTCGACTGGTACTACACCGTTCCTGGCGGCGTGAGTGCCACGAACTATGCGCTGACCGTAGCCGTCACTGGGGCAACGGGCGCGACGCAATATCTCGCAAGCGGCGACACCCTGGGGCTCGCGGTGCTCGGCGCCGCCATGTGCGCAACGCCGGCCGCTTCGAAATTCAATGCGGACTCGGTCTCGGCCGGTTATGGTCTCGCGATGCATGGCGCGAATACCGGCGCCGACTACGATCTCGTCGCGGCCAGCGGCGCCGGCATCGTGCGCACGAATCTATACTGGTCGGACGTCGAGACGAGTCCGGGGGTCTACGACTTCAGCGCGTACGATCCGATCGTTGCGAACCTGGTGTCGCGCAACCTCACGCCGATGCTGATCCTCGGTTACGGCAATGCGCTCTACACGGGCGGCTCACCGGCGCCCGCGCCGGCATCGTGGAAGGCGGCGTTCGTGAACTACGCCAAGGCGGCCGCCGCTCACTACGAGGGCAAAGGCATCCTCTGGGAGATCTGGAACGAACCGGATGGCGGTACGTTTTGGGTGCCGCCCAGTCCGACCGACTACGCCAATCTCATCATTGCCGCATCGCCCGCGATCCGCGCCGCCGATCCTACCGGCGCGGTGATCGGCGGCGCGACTTCCGGGGTCGACTGGACCTTCGTGCAGGCAATTGCACAGGCGGGCGTATTGCCCTACGTCGATGCGATCTCCGTGCATCCGTACCGACATACCGAACCGGAAACCTTGCTGCAGGATCTGGCAACGCTGCGCGCGATCATGGAAACGGGGGCGCCGGCCTGTGCGCGACAGACACCGATCCTTTCGTCGGAATGGGGCTATTCCACGACATGGAACACCGGCGCGCGCGCGGCCGACTCGGCTCTGCAACAAGGCTACTTCCTGGAGCGCGAGTGGCTGGTGGGGTCCTATCTCGGGCTGCCGGTGTCGATCTACTACGATTACAAGAATGACGGCACGGATCCGACGAGCCCGGAGGATAATTTCGGCACGCTGAACGCCGACGCCTCGATGAAACCCGCCTATCAGGCCGCGCAAAGCTTGGCGGCGGCGCTGCAGGGTTTCACGTTCTCGCATCCGATCCCGACGGACAGTGCAACGGCCTACAGCATGTTGTTCCTGTCGGGTGCCGAGGTCGCTGTCGTGAACTGGACCGACAACGCCGCGGTGATCTCCGACCCGGCCAATATCCCCGTGGTCACGATCCTGACGCCGAGCTCGCCGAACTACGCGAGCTATTTGCGCTCGGCCGAGATCACCTATCCGCACGATCTGTTGATGGCCGCTCCCGGCAACGATGTGCTCGCGACGTTCGTGATTCACAACAACGAGGCGACGGTCGCGAACATCCAATTGAGCGTCGGCGCGACCCGCATTGCGCTGACGATCGCGCCGGGTCAGATGTACAGGTATACGCAGGAATTGGCAGTGACCACGAGCACTACGACCCCGACGCAGTTTTCGGTCACGATGACCTGGAACGGCACGCCCGTGAGCGATCTGCCCGCCGTGCAAGTGGCCAACATGCTGGCGATCAGCGGGCAGTCGGGCTTTCCGCTCAGCGCGAACTGCACGACGATGAAATGCTATGGCAGTCCGACGACGAACGCCGGCAGCGCTGCCACGAAGACCCTGGTTCGCGGCAGCGGTGCAGCGACGTTGGCGGCGAAACCGGTAGCGACCGCCGCGACGATGCCGGCGCCTGCGACGCGCGCTGCGCCCGAATTCGATCCCTGATGCCGATGTGCCGCGTCTGCCGCTGATCCTGCGCCGCCCCGCCGACGATCAGCACTGGCAATAACGCCTCGACCCGATCCTGCTGACGCTGGTGCATCCTCGCGCACCCCGGCGCTTTCAGGGCATTCGCTTCTTTGTTGCTCCGGCCACAGATGCCTTGACAATAGTTGTCCAGGCATCTACCATTTGTAGCGCGATATCGAGGCGTTTCAAACGGCATCAAGGCGTGCGCACGCGCGCGCATCGGCGGCAGCAATGAAGATCTCAAGTGCAGCGGCGGGTAGGGCGGTGGCCGGCGTGCGTGGACCAGCGTTTCGCCGGGCCACCCTGATCGCGGTGGTTTGCTGTGCGGTTGCGCTGCTGCAAGCCTGTGCCGACGAGTCGCGACGCGATTTGCCACCCTGGGTCTCGACGCAGGCGCCGGCCGCCGCACCGATGCACATCCGCACGCTGGGGGCCGATCAGCAGTTCTCCGAACTCGCGGCCGACACGGTAGCGCGGCGTCTACCGGTCGATACATCCGCCGGCCCGCTGCGCATCCTGGCGCTTTCGGGCGGCGGTGCGTTCGGTGCATTCGGCGCCGGTGCGCTCGTCGGCATGAGCCAAGCAGGCGAGCGGCCGGAGTTCGCCGTGGTCACCGGCGTGAGCGCGGGCGCTTTGATCGCGCCGTACGCGTTCCTGGGCTCAACCTGGGACGCCAAACTCGCCGAATCCTATACCAGTGGGTCGGCGGCGCACGTCTTGCGTCTGCGCGCCCTTGGTGCAGTCTTCGGGTCGAGTCTCTACGAGGGGGCGCCGCTCGCCCGGTTGATCGATCAATACGTCACCGACGACTTATTGCAGTCGGTCGCGGCCGAAGCTGCGAAGGGCCGCCTGTTGTTGGTGGCAACGACCAATGTCGACTCCGGCGAACCGGTGATCTGGGATCTCGGCTCGATTGCCCGCTACGGCGGGGCGAACGCGCACGGCTTGTTTCGCGACGTGCTGGTCGCATCCGCGAGCGTGCCCGGCATGTTTCCGCCGGTCGTCATGCATTTTCACAAGGACGGACAGACCTATGACGAGGCGCATGTCGATGGTGCGGTGACGCTGCCTTTTTTCGTTGCCCCGGAATTCGCGGCGAGCGCCCAAGATGGCGCACCGCGGCGCGGCGAGAGCGTCTACGTACTGATCGATGGTTCGATCGATGAGGTGCCGCAGGCAACGCGCCTGCGCACCGGATCGATCGTCTCGCGCAGCGTCGCCACAGGGCTGCACATGATGATGCGCACGACCCTGGAACTGGCCGGTACGACCGCGGCGCAGCATGGTGTGCGCATGGAATACGCGGCGCTGCCGGCTGCGTACCCCCAACACAAGGCCTTTGACTTCAGCGCCGCCAACATGCGGCCGATGTTCGAGTACGCCTCGGCCTGTGCCGAGCACGCGCACTTGTGGACGGTGTGGAGCCAGGACTCGATTGCGTCGGCCGCGGTGGCGGACGGGTCCGGTCCCGTGCCCTGTCCTGCCGACGATGCGGCGATCGGACGGCTGGCACGGGCCGCACCTTGACAACTGTTGCCCAGGCATCTAATATGCATGCGATGAGTACCGTAGCGCCGACTGCCGACGAGGAAAAAATTTACGATTCGAAAACCATGGATCTGCGCGATTCGATCGCGGGCCTGGCATTCCAATTGCGGGTGGCGATCGTCGCGGAACTCGATCGGGAACTCAACGCAGATCCGGATGCTGCGGCATTCGAGGTGACTTCCGCGCAGTACGCGATCCTCGTGCACATGCTCAAGCGCAACGTGCAATCGGCCTGCGAACTCTGCGAACAACTCGATTATGACCGGGGTGCGATGAGTCGGATGATCGATCGGCTGGAGTCCAAAGGCTTGATTCGGCGTGTGCCGCTCGCGCACACGCGGCGCGGTTTCGCACTCGAAGTAACCGCCGAGGGCAAGGCCGTGTTTCCGAAGATGGAGGAGTGCGCATCGCGGGTTTTGAACCGCATGCTGCGCGGAGTAACGCGGACTCAGGTGCGTACGGCCGAAAAGGTCCTGCGGCAGATGCTCGCGAATAGTTGATCGCTCGTGAATGTTTTTTTCGGGTCGCTTGCCGACTTTTTTTTGGAATCCATGGTTGCCCAGGCATGTGTTGTTAGGGCAGCAAAGGTGACGTTTATGAAGAACTGGATGGAGTCGTACGCGGCGAAGCTGACCGCCGGCGTGCAGACGATCGGCGTCGGCTTGGATCCCGAGGTGTTGATGTTGCCCGGTGGCAGCATCATGGCCTTGGTTTTGTGGCTCTACGAGCATCGGCCGCATGGCAAGACCTTGGCCGACGCGCAGCACCCCGTGGCCGACGAGGCAAGCCCGCCGACCGATCAATCGCTGCACTGAGCGCCAGCCCGGTCTCGCCGCGAACTCCAGGTTCGCGCATGATCGCAGCATGCGCAAATCGCTCGTCTGCTGGCTGCTCCTCCTCCCCGCTATTACGCCGGCGCAAAGTCCGAGCGCCGGACCGTTGCCTGGCCGTCCGCTCAGCGACGAGGCTGCACTCGCGGCTGCGGTGTATGTTCGCGCCGCAAGTCCCGCGTTGTGGAGCGCGCCGGGCCGGTTGAGCCCCCAAGCCAGCGAACTGCTCGGGTTGTTGGGGACGGCCGATCGTTACGGTTTGCGTCCGGAGGACTTCGGGGCGGCGCGCTTGAACGCCGCGGCGGCGGCCTTGCGCGCAGACTCGGCGCCTCAGGATTGGGCGAGTTTCGATCACGCGCTCACAGATTCGGCGCTGCGCCTCGTCAGTGAGCTGCACTACGGTCGTATCGACCCGCGTGCCGCCGGTTTCGAATTACCGGAGGCTCGCGCCGATCTCGACCTCGTCGCGACGGTCATCGCACTGGCCTCGAGTCCGCGCGTCACCGATGCAGTCGCCGCGGTCGAGCCCCGGTATTATCACTATCAATTACTCAAGGCCGCCCTGCAGCGCTACCGGGACTTGGCCGCCACCGCCGACCTGACGCCCTTGCCCACGCCACCGCGCGGCCTGCATGCGGGCGACGCTTACGCCGGAGCCCCGGAGCTTCGGCGCTTGTTGCTCGCCGAGGGCGATTTGACGCTCGCCGCTGCGGCACCGACGGCCACCAGCGAGATTCTCGATCCGGCGTTGGTCGCCGCGCTCGCCCGCTATCAAGACCGTCACGGTTTGAGTGCCGACGGGAATCTCGGCACCGCGACGTTCGCGGCGCTTCGTACACCCCTGGCGGCGCGCGTGAGGCAGATCGAGCTGACGCTCGAGCGCTGGCGCTGGCTGCCCCCGCTCACGTCGCCGCCGATCATCGTCAACATCCCGCAATTCCGGCTGTTCGCGTTCGCGACGCTCGAGGACCGGGTCGCGAGCATTGTGCAAATGCCCGTGATCGTAGGTCAGGCCTACCCACGCAAGGAAACGCCCATTTTCCTCGGTGAGCTCCAATACCTGATTTTCCGGCCCTATTGGGACGTGCCGCGCAGCATCACGCTGCGGGAAATGCTGCCGAAAATCGAGGCGAATGCAGGCTACCTCGAGCACAATCATCTCGAACTCGTGGCGGGGGACACCGAGGACAGCTCCGCGCTCGCGCCGACGCCGGAGCGCATTGCCGCGCTTGCCGCGGGTGCCTTGCGCCTGCGTCAGCGGCCGGGTGAGGACAATGCGCTCGGGCTGGTCAAGTTCATCTTCCCGAATGCGCACGACGTGTACTTGCACTCGACCCCGGCGAAGGGATTGTTCGCCGCTGCGCGCCGTGCGTTCAGCCATGGTTGCATCCGGGTCAGTGATCCCGTCGCCTTGGCGAGCTTCGTCTTGCGCGCGACTCCTGGGGACTGGACCGCAGCGCGTGTCGCGGAAGCGATGCAACAGGGCGAGCCGAATCACCGCGTCGCATTGCGGCAATCGATTCCGGTCATGATCTTGTATGGAACCGTGATGGCGACCGAGGCCGGACCGGTCGAATTTTTCGACGATATTTACGGGCAGGATCAGAAACTCGAGAGATTGTTAGAATTGCCGCCCGTCGCCACGTAATGTCCCGGGGCTCTGCGCTATGATCCCCGCATGGTGATTCGAAATCGATCCGAGGGCGCCGTGTCCGACGCCCGTCGTCGCCGCTTCCTGCTTCGGGCCGGTGCCCTCTGTGGCGCGGTCGCCGCGTTCGGCATCCGGCCCGTCTGCGCCAGTATGCCGGCTGGGCCGCGGCGCCTGCGCTTCGTTCACACACATACCGGCGAGACGCTGTCGACGCAATACTTCGACGGCACCAATTACGCCGGCGACGCTCTGAACGACGTCAATCATCTGCTGCGCGATTTTCGCACCGGCGACGTGCACGTAATCGACCCGACGCTACTCGATCTCTTGTACGACTTGCAGCGGCGCGCCGATCACGATGCGCCCTATGAAATTATTTCCGGGTATCGCTCGCCGGCGACCAATGCCATGCTGCGCGGACGTTCTTCCGGAGTCGCGGAACACAGTCAGCACCTGCTCGGCAAGGCGATCGATATCAGGCTCGGCGGGTATCCCACCCGCAGCCTCGGCGAACAGGCGCGCGCGCTGGCCCGCGGCGGCGTGGGATATTATGCGGCTTCCGATTTCGTGCACGTCGACACCGGCAGCGTCCGCTTCTGGTGACCCCGGTCCTCCGAGCTCAGGGCGCCGGCGGAATCGTGAGCACGTAGAAGAATCGGGGTGCCGTCCATAGCGTGAGCTTCGCGGGGCGACAGGGAATGTCGGTCAAGCCGAATTGCTTGGTGACCACGAAGGCCGTCTGGGCCGGATCCTGCGCCTGATCGTCGAGCACGCGTCCGGACAGTTCCGGGGCGAGTCCACCCGCCCGCGACTTGCACCGACCCCATTGCAACGAAAAACCATGGTTTGCGTTCGTGCCGCGATAACGCATCGTAATTACCAACTGGTCGGTCGCCGCCGCATAGCTCACGCGTACGAAATCGTCAGCTCGAGCCGCCCGAATGCCGGCGAGCGTGAGGGCCGCCGCGCCGAGACCGGCGGCCGCCAGGCAGTGGCACGATGGACGCATTCCGGGTGGCATCGCCACGCAGTGTACGCCGGCACCCGCGCCCAGTGAATCCGGCCGTGGCCGCCGGTGCCCCGCTCAGGGAAAAACGCCTGCCGGTTGCGCAGTCCTCCAGGCTGTACGAGTAGCCCAAATTTCGTAAAATGCGTGTCCGGCCCCTGGGGGCATCACGGTGATCGCAGTAACATGGCAACATACACGACCGAACGGGTCATCGCGGTACAGCATTGGAGCGACAAACTCTTCAGCTTCGCGACCACACGCAACCCGGGACTGCGTTTCGAGAATGGGCAGTTCATCATGCTCGGTCTCGAGGTCGGCGGAAAAAAGATTGTCCGCGCGTACAGCATTGCAAGCGCCAATCACGAGGAACACCTTGCCTTCTACAGTATCAAGGTGCCGGACGGCCCGTTGACGTCGCGCCTGCAGCATATCGAGCCGGGCGCCGCACTGCTCGTGAGTTCTAAGCCGACCGGAACCTTGGTACTGCGCGATGTGCGCCCGGGTAAGCGCCTGTTTCTGCTCGCGACCGGCACGGGAGTCGCGCCCTTCATCGGTCTTGCCAAGGACCCGGAGATCTACGCGCAGTTCGAACAGGTCGTGCTGGTTCGCGGCGCCAGGCATCTGGCCGATCTCGCCTATGGAGATGCGGCGCTCGCGCAGTTGCGCGCCGATCCCTATCTCGGCGAATTCGCGCGGGCGCAATTGCTCGATTACCCGACCGTGACGCGTGACGCGTTCCGCCACCACGGCCGCGTGACGAACCTCGTCGAGAGCGGCCGCGTGTTCGAGGATCTCGGGATCGCGCCGCTCGATCCCGCTCACGATCGATTCATGATCTGCGGCAATATGCGCATGCTCGCCGACAGCGTGCGCTTGCTCGATGCGCGCGGCCTCCAGGCTTCGCCGCACATCGGCGTGCCCGGTGATTATGTCTTCGAACGCGCCTTCGTCGAGTCGTTCGATACCGCGCCCGCGACGCCGGCCGCTGTGGCCGTCAGCGGCGAGCCGTGTTGAATACCGGTCGCCGCACACGGGCTCGCTGAATTCCGCGTCTGAAGCAGAGCCTGCGCCGCTCAGGGGCTTGCGCCGCCCTCGGACGGGCGCTTGCCATGATCGCCGCCGCGGCCATGACCCTGACGGTCCTGCTGCCATGTCTCCCAGCGCGCCTTTTTGTCCGCCAAGAGCTTGGCGTAGGCGCTCTTTTGCTGCGCGGTCAGCACATTGTAGACCTTGGTTTGTAGGTCACTCATCGCCTGGATGCGCTCGCCGGCCCGCTGCTTTGCGGCCTGCAACGCGGCCGCATAGCCGGGATCGCCGGGATTCTCCAGTGCCGCCATCGGATTCGTACCCGGGCCCGCGCCCTCGGGTTTCCTCCACTGGTCACGCGCAGCTGCCATGATCGTGCGAATCTGCTCACGCTGCGTCTCGGTCAGGTCGAGTTCGCGCAGATTGCCAAGCAGTCCGGGTCCGCCATGGCCGCCTCCGCCCCAACCGCCTTCGCGGTGGCCCCAACGATCCTCGCCATGGCCCCAGTGCTTGTGGCCCCAATGATGGTGGTGCCAGGGATGGTGGTGGTGATGCCAGTGGCCGTGTTCGGCGCCGTCGCCGTCCCAACCGTGAGGTTCGTGATCGCCGCCGCCGTTCCGCTGCCACGGGTGATCCGGCGGCGGGGGAGGGCTGGTCGTTGGTGCTTGTGCCAATGCACCGCCGGCCAGACCCGCGACTGCGATGCTCAACACCAACCCGCCAATACTGCTGTTCATACTTATTCGCCTCACGAAAAACTGATGCTGCCAACCTGGTTGCGACCACACAGAACCAAAGCTTCCGCCTTCGGTGCACCCAAAAACCATAACTGTGCGCAAAGATTCGTTAATTCTTGCCAAGCTCCGCCGCTGCCGCCGCGAGGTAGGCGGCAGAGCCACAGAATTCAAGGACTTGGGCTCGGTCGCCGCGCGTCGCTGCCGGCGTCAAAAGATACCGAGCGCGAGTCCCGAGCCGAAGGTGGCGCCGAGGTCGAAGCAGCGCTGTAAATCGGCCGCCGCGATCTGTTTGCGCGCCTGGATGCGTTGCGGTGTCTGCGCCTGGGTACAGACGATCAGCGGCTCGGCGATGGCCTTGAGGCGCCAGCCGGCCGCAATGCGCACGATTTGCTGGGCCGCGTTGCGCCCATCGCTACCGGCGCAAATGAGCACGCTGTAGGGACGGCCGTTGATGCGCTCCAGCACGCCGTAGTAGGTCCGGTCGAAGAAATCCTTGAGCTGACCCGAGACTGCGGCGAGATTCTCCGGCGTCGCAAACAAGTAGCCGTCGGCTGCGAGCACGTCGTCCGCCTCCGCCTCTGCCGCGGTCAGCAGACGCAGTCGCAGCGCGGATTCCGTCCGTGCGCCGGCCGCGGCCGCTTCGACCAATTGCCGTGTGCCACCGGTCATGGAGTGGTAGACGATCAGCAAGGTCCGCATTTTCAGGTATCGTCGCCGCTCGGATGGGGTCTGGCACGGTCAAGGATACGGGCATTTGCGATCAACTTCGGTAAGAATTCGGCGGCTCGGTCTGCGCGGGCTCATCGCCGCCACGCTCGGGCTCGCGCACCCGGCCGCCGCCGCGGATCCGCAAACTTACGACCTCGATTTCGGTCCGGCGGCGAATGCGGCTATCGACGAAACCCTGCATGCCACGTCCGATCTGGATTCGCTGCGCAAGAATGCGCCTGTGAGTCCCTTCGGCCTGCTCGCCCGCGCACGCAGCGACGTCGACCGGCTGAAGACGGTGCTGGAGAGTTTCGGTTATTACCAATCCAAGGTACTGATCACGATCGACGGTCTGCCGCTCGCCGACGGTGCGCTCGGCGAGCACTTGACGGCGTTGCCCAAGGGCGGCGCTGCGCACGTCGTCATCCGCTTCGAGCTTGGCCCTCTCTATCGTCTGCGTCACGTCGACATCGAAGGCAAGGTGCCGCAGGCGGCACTGAGCCACTTCGGACTCGCCAGCGGCGATCCCGCCGTTGCGACCAGCGTGCTCGCCGCGGGCGGTCGCTTGCTCGACGCCTTGCACGACGAGGGCTATGCCTTTGCCAAGGTCGACGAACCCGTCGCCACGGAGGATGCGACCCAGCCGCTGCTCGATGTCAGCTTCCGGGTCGAGACCGGCGCCAAGGTGAACATCGGCGCGATCCATTTTGCCGGCATGAAGCGGGTGCATGAGAGCCTGTTACGCAGGCGCCTGCTGATGCGCACCGGCGAGCAATATAGTTCCTCCCTGGTCGAACGGGCACGCAAGGATCTCGCGAGTCTTGGCGTGCTCGCCACGGTGACCGTGCGCTTGGGCGGCACCATCGATGCCACGGGCGGTGTCCCCGTGACCTTCGAGGTCAAGGAGCGTGCCCCTTATGCGCTCGGCTTCAACACCGCGTACTCGAGCGATCTCGGCGGCAGCATCGGCAGCACCTGGACCGATCGCGACGTCTTCGGCGGCGGCGAACAGCTGAGCCTCGCCGCCACGTTCATCGGCATCGGCGGCAGCGCGGTCACGGCGCCGGGTTACAACCTCGGCGCGAAATATCTGCTGCCCGATTTCGGCGCGCGCGATCAGTCCTTGCAATTTGCGGTCAGTGCGATCAAGCAGTCGCTGATCGCGTATGACCAAAAAGGCGTGACCACGGGCGTCACCCTGACGCGTAAGCTCTCGAGCGTCTGGGCGGTGAACGCCGGCGTCACCACGACCAATGAGGAAGTGGCGCAATACACGCAGAATGTCTGCCCCCAGACCATACCGAATTGTGCGACGGACCAAGAAATCGAGTTCTATGATGATGCGCATTACACGCTCGTTGCCCTGCCTTTGCACCTGATCTATGACTCGACCGATCTCGCCTCCCCGTTGGACGATCCGACGCACGGCATGCGTAATTCCGTGGGCTTCACGCCGACCCGTTCGATCGGTCAGCCGAGTGCGACCTACTTGATCTCGGATCTCAAACTCGCCGCGTATTTCGACGTCGGGCGTTGGTGGGATGCGCCCTCCGGGCGCAGCGTGCTCGCCTTGCGCGGACTCGTCGGCGTCGCGCAGGGGGCGAGCGTCACGAGTCTGCCGCCCGATCAGCGCTTCTACGCCGGCGGCAGCGGTACGATCCGCGGCTACGAATATCAGAGCGTGGGGCCGCTCTTTCCCAACGGACTGCCGACCGGCGGCACATCACTGCTCGCCGGTACGCTCGAATTCCGGCAGCGCATCGGCAAGAATTTTGGGCTCGCGCTGTTCAGTGACAGTGGCAAGCTGACTTCGAACTCTGCCGGGGCACCGAACATCTTTCGCGTCGGGATCGGCACGGGCTTGCGTTATTACACGCCGATCGGACCGGTGCGTCTGGACTTCGCCGTGCCGCTCCCGGCCAGCCATCCGGCGCCGCCGATCCTGGAGGACGGCAACCTCGTCTCGCAGCAATTCGACGAACCCCGGTTTCAAGTCTACATTGGCTTGGGCCAGGCATTTTGATGCGTCGTCGCTGGCTCTGGGCGGGGTTAACTGCTGGCGGGCTCGCGTTGCTGTTCCTCGCTCTGCTGCTTGGTGTCTGGCTCGCGGGCAACAGCGAGCGCGGTCGCGCCGAGATCGAGCGGCTGACGGCGCGGCTGACCTCAGGCCACGTGCTTTTGACCGGGTTGGGCGGCTCGTTCCCCGACGCCTTGACGCTGCGGCAATTGGAATTGCGCGACGCGCAAGGCGTCTGGCTCAGCGCCGCCGATATCAGCGTGCAATGGTCACCGCTCGCGCTGTTGCACCGGGAGGTCTCGGTGCAGGCGCTGCACGCGGGCCGGGTCGCGATGCAGCGCGCGCCCGTCTCGAGCTCGCCCGACAGTGGTCCCATCTCGATCCCGACGATTTCGATCGACCGCTTCGCGACCGACAGTTTGGAGCTCGGCGCTGCGCTCGCCGGCGTGCGCACGTTCCTGGTCGTGCATGGCGGCGGCGAACTGCGCACGCTCGAGGACGCCAATGCCGACGTCGTCGCAACGCGGGTCGGCGGTGTCGGGCATTACGAGGTGCATTTCCGCTTCGACCGGCACCGTATGGACGCAAGCCTGCAGCTAACGGAGCCGGCGAGCGGCCCGCTCGAACACCTGCTGCAGCTGCCGGGTCTCGGCGCCTTGTCGGCGCACGGGGAATTGCGCGGGCCACGCAATGCTGAACGGATCGATCTGGTCGTCGACGCCGGCGAATTGCATGCGCGCGCCGCCGGACTCGTCGATCTGCACGCGCGCACGGCCAGTCTCGACCTCTCACTGCTTGCGGCGGCGCTCGCGCCGCGCAGCGATCTCGGCTGGCAGCACATCGATCTCGAGGGGCACGTGCAGGGCTCGCTCGCCGCGCCCGCGGTCGCGCTGCACGCACTGGCCGTGAACCTGCGTCTGCCCGGGGGATTCGCCGTCGCGAACGCCGACGTCAACGTGCACGGGTCGGCGGGCACGGTGGCGCTGCAGTCCACGCTCAGCGGCGTTGCAGTGCCCGGCCCGGCGGCGAACTTGCTGCGCGCCGACCCGATCGAACTTGCGGCCAGCCTGCGCCTCGACGCGCCGGACCGGCCTCTGCGACTGGACGCAAAGTCGGCACTGTTCACGCTGAGTGCCCGCGCGAACACCGCCGGCCGGCAGAGCGCGACCCTCAAGCTGCGGCTCGCCGATTTCGCACCGCTCGCTGCACTCATGGGACAACGCCTGCGCGGCCACGGCGACTTCGATGTGCACCTGACTCGCGCCCGCAACGGCATCGAGGTCGACCTCGACGGCGCGGCGGCGCTCGAAGCCGCGCCGGCCGCTTGGGACCTGCTCGGTAAGGAGCCGAAGCTGCACCTCGCAGGCCGCTACGAGGATGCAGCGATCAGCGTCGCCGAGCTGCGCGTGAGCGGTCGCGCTTTACAACTCACCGCCTCGGGGTCGGCCACGCGCAGCTCCACCGGCGCGCTTGCGGATCTGCAGACCAAATGGAGCGTGGATCTTGCGGATCTCGCCACGCTGTCCCCGGCGCTCGCCGGCGACTTGCACGCCGCGGGCCAGTTGCACGGAGCGCCCACGGCACTCGCGGTCACGGCGCGCCTGAATTCCAGCCTGTCGGTGCGTGGCTCGGCGCGCGGCACGCTGACCGGTTCGTTCGATGCCGTGGGCTTGCCGCACGCCCCGACGGGCCGCCTGCAGCTCGCGGGCGCTTTCGACGATGCGCCGCTTGCGCTCGAAATCCGGCTCGCGCGCGATCGCGAGGGGCTCGCGCACGCGACCGTCGAGCACGGCGATTGGAAGAGCGCGCACTTGCACGGTAGCGTCACGCTGGGCGGCACGGTCGCGCAAACCCGCGGTCGACTCGATGCTGAGATCTCCCAGGTCGCCGATCTCGCGCAACTGCTCGGTCTCAGCGGTGCGGGCGGCATGGCCGGTTCGCTCGATTTCGCGCCGGCACACGGCGCCACCGAGGCGCAGCTGCGCATCAGCACCCAGGGTTTGCAGCTCGGTGGGTTCGCCGGCGAGGTGCAACTCACGGGTCGGGGCCCGATCGATGCGCTACAGCTGCAACTCGGCGTGCAAATGCCCGATTGGCGCGGCGACCCGGCGAGCCTCACGGCCGCACTCAGCATCGACCTGCCCGAACATCGCGTGCAGGTCCACAGTCTTGCGGCCCGTTTGCATGGCGAGGACTTGCGGCTGCTGGCGCCGACCGCGATTTCCTATGCGCCGGGTATCGCCGTCGATCAGTTGCGTCTCGGAGCGCTGCAGGCGCAGCTCCTGATCTCGGGCCGCGTCACGCCGGATCTTGATTTGCAGGCGAACCTGCAGGACGTCGGACCGGCCGTCGTGAATCTTTTCGCGCCGGGCTTGCTGGCCGCCGGTCAACTCGACGCCCATGCGCAGTTGCACGGCAGCATTGCGGCCCCGCAGGGCGAAGCGCATGTCGACGGACTCGGCCTGCGCTTCGCGGGCGACGCCGGTGTCGCGCTGCCCGGAGTCGATGTGCACGCCGGTTTGCAGTTGCACGGCGAGAGCGGGGATCTCGAGGCAACGCTCGCCGCCGGGACGGATTCGCATCTGAGCCTGCGCGGCAGCCTGCCGTTCGATTTGAGCGCGAAGCTCGATATGCAGCTTGGTGGCCCGCTAAACGTCGGGCTGATCAGCCCCCTGCTCGAGGCACGCGGACTGCAGGCGGCCGGTATTCTGGTCCTGGCCGCCAATGTGACCGGCACCGCGGGCGCACCCGAGATCGGCGGCAGCATCACGCTCAGCAAGGGCAGCTTGCACGATTACAACTACGGGACGGATCTTACCGCGATCACGGCCAGCATCAGTGGCAGCGACGGCGCACTCAAGATCGACTCGCTGACCGCGCGTGCCGCCGCCGGAACCTTGTCGATGACCGGGACGATCGGCGTGTTGCAGCCGAAGCTTCCGGTCGATTTACAGATCATCGCGAAGAACGCCCAGCCGATTGCGAGCACGCTCGTGACGGCGACCGTCGATGGCGGGTTGCACGTGCACGGCACGGCGCGTGAGCGCCTCGATATCGACGGCAAGATCGAGGTCGATCGTGCGACCATCGGCATTCCGCGCTCGCTGCCGCCGAACGTTGCCGTGCTCGATGTGCGCCGCCGCGGACAGGCGGTCGTGGCGCGAACGAGCCCGCTCGTCGTGGGCCTCGATGTCGACGTGCATGCGTCCCCGAAGATACTCGTGCAGGGCCGCGGCCTCGACGCCTATCTCGGCGGTAACCTCAAGATCGGCGGCACGACGAACGCACCCGTCGTGGCCGGCGCCTTCGATCTCGACCGGGGCAGCTTTTCGATCGCGGGCGCAACGCTCACGTTCACATCGGGCCGGGTGAGCTTCGACGAAGAAGACCCGAAGAACAAGTTCGATCCGACTTTGAATTTCATCGCCACCTCGCAGGTCACGTCGCCGACGACCGCAAACGTCACGCTCGCCGTGACGGGACTCGCGACCGCACCGCGTTTCACCTTCAGCAGCGATCCCTCTTTGCCGCAGGACGAGATTCTCGCGGGCCTGCTGTTCAACACCAATGCGGCGAACTTGAGCGCGGTGCAACTCGCGCAGATCGGCGGGGCCTTGGCCCTGTTGAGCGGCGTCGGCGGCGACGGAGGCTTCAATCCGATCCTGTCGCTGCAAAAATCGCTGGGGCTCGATCGACTCACGGTTGCCCAGGACACGATACCGACGGCGACCGGCGGCACGACCAATAACGGCTACAGCGTGGCGGCGGGTCGCTATGTTTCGAAGCGGATCTACGTCGAGGGCAAGCAAAGCACGACCGGCACCTCTCAGGTGCAGGTCGACGTCGACCTGACGAAGCACTTGAAACTGCAGACGCGCCTCGGCAACGGCACCGCGACGACACAGGGCACGACGCCCGAGAACGATCCCGGCAGCAGCATCGGCCTGCAGTATCAAATCGAATATTGAGCGCGGGGCAACACGACGCGTAGGTCGTTCCCCGCAGGCAAGCTGGGGATTTCCCGAGCCTATCCCGCGCCCAGCGGCGTATACTGCCGAGCATGTCAGAGATTGCCAGCCTCGATGGCGAAGCGTCCGCCATTGCCGGACCCGCTGTGCGCTTGCGCAAGGCGACGCAGCGTGCGCATCAGCGTCTCGAGCGCCGAGTCGACGTCAAGAAGCGGTTCGCAAGCCCCCTAGCCTACAAGGAATATCTCGGGCTCATGTTCGGCTTTTGTGCCGGAGTCGAGCAGCAATTGAACGGCGAATTCTTCGGCGCGGCATTGTCGGATTATGAGTCGCGGCGCAAGCTGCCGCTGCTCACCCAAGATCTCGCCCATCAGGGGGTCGCATCGGCTGCGCTGCACCTCGTGCCGCTCTGTCCGGGTTTGCCCGTGTGTACCGACGTCGCGACTGCCTTCGGCTGCCTGTACGTGGTCGAGGGCGCAACGCTCGGTGGCCGCACCTTGTTACCGCTGGTCGAGTCCCGTCTCGGCTACACGGCATCCGCGGGTGCGCAGTATCTGGCGAGCTATGGCGAGCACACCACGGAGCGTTGGCAGCAGTTCACGGTTGCCATCGATCGGTGGTGCCGGCCGCCCGAGCGGTTCGCGCGTGCCGCGCGTGCTGCGATCGAAACCTTCGCGGCGCTGGAACAGTGGCTCAGCGAACTCGAACGTGAGTAGTGCGCGAGCCAGGCCGCGGCATATCGCTCAGGCCCGCTCGGGCGCCGCGAGTCCCGGTTTGCGCCAGACGAAAAACGAGAATCCGGACGCGAGCAGTGCGCTGCCCGCGAGCAGGCCGAGTGTCGTCGCATAATTGCCCGTGAGATCGAAGATTGCGCCGGCCGCCGGACCCGCAAGCAACAACGTCAGGATTTCGCAGAAGTACCACGCGCTGTAACTGTGCGCCACACTGATCGCGGGAAAGCGGCGGCGCATCAGGCTCACGAAGTAGACGTCGCTGCCGCCGATCGTGACGCCGAAGAAAGCGGCATAGGTCACGAGCGCAAACGCCGAATGAACACGATCGACGAGCAGCAGCGAGAGCGCACCCACGAACAAGAAGGCATGCAGCGCGATACCCACCGCGCGCAGCGAATAGCGATCGAGGATCCAGCCGACCGCGAGCGAACCGAGGCCTGCGAAACCGGCCGTAGAACCGAGCACCAGCGCAGCGAGCCGCGGCGAGAAGCCGGCGCCCTCGACCGCCGGGTCTTGCTGTGTCAAGAGGCCGCCGTAGGTCGTGTAAAAGCACAGGGTCGAAGCCGCGATGAGCCAGAACATCGGGGCCCGCAGCAACACGCCGAGGTTTTGCCCAAGGCTGCCGCCGGTGTCCTCGCCGGTGCGCGCGGGCTGCGCGCCGATCGCACCGCGCATGGCCGTTGTCGGCAGCGGCGTCCCGTCGAGTCCCCGGCCAAGCTCCCCAGGCGAACCAAAGCGCAACGTCGCCAGCACCGGCACGAGTCCCAGGCTCAGCAGCCCTAAGACGATCGCGAGACTCGCGACGCGCCAACCAGAGCGCGCGATGATTTCGCCGGTGATCGGCGCGAGTATGAGTCCGCCGAATTGCCAGCCCGACCAAACGATCCCGAGGCAGAGCGAATAGTGGCGCGAGAACCAGCGCGAGACGATATAAGGCAAGGTCACGGCGAACATCACCTTGCCGAAACCCATCGCAGCACGCAGCACGTACATTTCGTCGAACGAGGACACGGTCGACAGCGCGCCCAAGCAAACCGCCTCGATGACGATGCCGGCGATGAGCAGACGCATGGCGCCGACCCGTTGGATCGCCGCGCCGCCGAACAGGATCGTGGGAGCGCTGAGCCAGAACGCTGTCACCAGGGCGCTGGTCGCGGCGCGGCTCCAGTGGAACTCGGCCGTGAGCGGCGGCACGAACAGGGCGAAGCCGTAGAGGCCGCCGCCGTACACCATGAAGCCCGCGAAAAATAGCGCCGCGACCACCTTGCTGCCGTGGTAGATGCTGCGTGCACCCGGCAGGCTCGTCGTCAGCGAGTCGCTCAACGCGTTTCCTCGAACCCCGACAGCACGTTAACGGCATTGATGCCGATTTCTGCCACGGCATAGCCGCCTTCCAGGACAAACAGCGTCGGCAGACCGGCCGCGCCCAGCATGCGGCCGTAGCTCGCGAAATCCGCGGATCGCAGCTTGAAGAAGCTGATCGGATCGGCTTCGAACGTGTCGAGACCGAGCGATACGACCAAGGCATCCGCACGAAACCCGGCGATGCGCCGCAGGGCCATGGTGAGCGCGTCGCGCCATGGCTCGAAGCCCGTGCCGCGCGGCATCGGCAGGTTCAGCGTATAGCCCAAGCCTTGCGCGTTGCCGGTCTCGTCCGCGAACCCGGAAAAATACGGGAAAGCCTCGCCCGGATCGCCATGCAGGGAAACGAACAGCACGTCCGCTCGCTCGTAGAAAATATCCTGCGTACCATTGCCGTGATGAAAGTCGACATCGAGGATGGCGACGCGTGCGGCGCCCCGATCGCGCAGGTACTGGGCCGCGATTGCGGCGTTGTTGAGGAAGCAATAACCGCCATAGAGATCGCGCGCGGCGTGGTGACCCGGCGGCCGGCACAGCGCAAACGCACCCGCCGCGCCCCGGTTGATATGCTGCGCGGCTGTCAGGGCCACGTCCACGGCCGCGCGGGCGGCTTCCCAGGTCCCTTCGCCGATCGAAGTCTCGCCGGCAAATGCGTAGAAGCCCAGCCGCCCGGTGATCTCCTGCGGTCGTCGTTGCAGCATGCGGCGCGCCGGCCAGCAGTCAGGGATCGCCTCGCCGCGCTTGCCGGCAGCGGCCCATAAAGCCCAAGCCTCGGCCAGGAACTCGACATAGTCGGATGCATGGACGCGCAGGCTGAACTCGAGGCCGAATGCGTCAGGCGCGATCACCTCGCCGAGACCCGCTGCCACGACCCGGTCCAAGACGAATTGCGCGCGCTCGGGACATTCGTGCGGAGTAACGAGAAGACCGCCCGAGAGCTCCGTCTTGACGTTACGCAGCCGATGGCGGTCGGAGAAAACCGTGATCATTCAGGGTCGGAGAAAACCGTGATCATTCAGGGTTGCGCAGGCTCGACGACCACGCGCACGAGCTCCGGCGTCGCCTCGCTGATCTGCAGCACCCAAGGGTCGCCGGCGGTGAGCGCATACTCGATGCTCTTGCGAAACAGACGGCATTCGTGCCAGCCGGTATAGCGCGTCGGTGCGAGCGTCCCATGCGGTCCGACCACGTCCATCCAGAGCGGCGAATCGACCGTGATCCGATACTCGCCATCCTTGGGCACGACCAGGGCGACGAGTCCGCCGAGCGGACTGTGCACCAGCGATTTACGGTCGGCCGTCGCCAAGTAATGCACATCCGTCTGCGGACGCAGTTTGACGACGTATAGCACGCCCACTTCGAGCGGCGCGAGGTTGACCTGGGTCACGGCACCCGGTACGTTTTCAGCGGTGCTCTTGAACGCGGCGATCTCGGTCTGCATGTCCCAGCCTGTCGATGCACAGCTGCCGCCCGGATCGTCGGCCTGTGCGCTCCGGCCGGCCAGTGCCGAGAGTATGATGAGAAAACTGAACATCATCGCGCGCGCGGCTGTCATGGCATGGATCCTAACCGCCCGACAACCAAGCCGCAATCGAGACAGAGGTCGATCGATCGCGTAGGGTGTCAACCGATCGAGCAGGGTGTCAACCGATCGCGGGGTGAGCACGTTCTCCAGCGAGTGGATCAACAATTCATCAGGAGGATCGCATGAAGATCAAAGTCCAGGCCGCGTTTGCGACGTTGCTCGTTGCCGTCGGTGCGCTCGGCCTGCCGGCGGTATCGTCGGCGGGCATCAATGTCGACATCGACGTCGCTCCACCGGTGCCGCGCGTCGAGGTCATCCCGCCACCGCGGGTGGGCTACGTCTGGGCTCCCGGCTATTGGGCGTGGCGCAACGGTGCGCACGTGTGGATCGGCGGCCGCTGGGTCGCCGAACGCCGCGGCTATCATTGGGTGCCGGACCGGTGGGAACAGGTGGGCCCGCACTGGCATTACTGGCGCGGCCACTGGGAGCGCTGAGGCAGGGCGGCGGCACGCGCCGCTGAATCAGCCAAGGTCGGCGACCGCCATGTGCGGTCGCCGATCGCCAACACGCGAGTGAAGGAGTGCAAAGATCGCAACTGCTTTGGTTAAGAGCATTCAAGCATAGTGTGAAGCAGCGCACGCATTGTCGCCAAAAGCGGCCACAGTTCCGGATTGCATTGCAATACTGGGATACATCGGTGAGACTCCGCGCGAGCACACGAAGGAGCCGCCGGGAATGCAGTCACGTCGTTTAATTGTTGGCTCCACCGCCGTCTTGACTTGCATCGCGGCGGTCGCCGCCACGTTGACCCTGAGGCAGATCAGCCCTCGCCACGGCGCCGTGCCGGCCCCGGGCAAGGCGCAACTCCACGCGTATGGCGGCCGCAGCCTGCAGCAGCGCGCTTCGGCGCCCGCACGCATGGATGCGGCTCTCGCGGGCATCGCGGCCCATGCGGCCACGTTCACGTCGACCACGGCGCTCGCGGACTTGCGGGCTTTGAACCCTGCGACTCGTTTCCGCTCAGCGTCGTCCGGCAACACTCCCGAAGTTGCGATCGATGCCGCGACCCATGGCGACGCCGAGGAACTCGAGTCGGCCCTGGTCGCGCTCGGCCTCGAGCACCCCTCGGTGTTCGCGAATTCGGTCGGCGGCTGGCTGCCGGTCGCGGCGATCAATGCGGCCGCGGCACGCCCCGAGGTCGCCTATATCCACGCTTCGATGCCGCACCGGCGTGCGACCGTCGCGACTCAGGGCGATTACGCTCAACAAAGTTATGCTGTGCGCCAGGCTTACCCCTCACTGACCGGTACCGGTGTCACGGTCGGCGTGCTCTCGGACAGTTTCGACTGTTATGCCGTTTATGCCGCAGCCAACAGCGGCGTGCCCGCGTCGGGTACCGATGGCTATGCGTCGAACGGATTCACCGCAACGGCTGCGGACGACGAGGCGAGCGGCGCATTGCCGGCGGCGTCGGCGATCAACGTGCTCGCCGAGCCCTATACGTCTACGCCCTCGGCAACGGGTAATTGCCTCGCTTATGGCGCGCCGTCGCAGCTGCCGTTCACCGACGAAGGCCGCGCGATGCTGCAGATCGTGCATGCGGTCGCCCCAGGTGCAAATCTCGCGTTCTACACCGGCGACAACAGCGAGACGGACTTCGCGAACGGCATCAAGACACTCGCGAGTCCCGTGTCCTCGGGAGGCGCGGGCGCCAAGGTCATCGCCGACGACCTCGGTTATTTCGACGAACCTTTCTACCAGGACGGTATCGTTGCACAAGCGATCGATACCGTCGAAGGCCAGGGCGTGGCGTATTTCTCCGCGGCCGGCAACGACGGCAACGCGTCCTGGGAGAGCGCCAATCCGAGTTTCCCGGTGCAGCAAGCCAGCGGCGCGGCCAATAACGCGGGCGAGTACCTGCTGAATTTCGATACGACCGGCGCGACCACGGCCACGGCCTTGCCGATCACCCTGTCGCCGCTGGTGCCGGGCGAGTACGTTGCGATCGTCGTCGAATGGGACCAGCCCTATGTCACGGGGGCGCCGAACAGCGGTGGGGCGACGAACCAGATCGATATATGCGTCACCGGCGCCTCAACGGGAGTCGTCGTTCAGGATTACGACGGTAACAACGTCACTTGCACGGGGCTGAACGCAACGGGGGTCGATCCCGTACAGGTGCTGATCATCGGCAATTCCGCCGCTGCAACGGCCAACACGCCGACGCAGAATCTGAATCTCTACGTCGGCACGAGCAGCCAGACGAACGCGCCGCATCGTGTGATCGTCTCCGTCGAAACCGATGGACAGACCTCGCCCGCGCCGATTGCCTCGTACGCGACCAACAGCGAGACGATCCAAGGTCACCCGAATGCCGCCGGTGCCGCCGCGGTCGCTGCCGCGTACTACTTCGATACTCCTGCATGCGGAACCACACCTGCGCAACTCGAGCCGTATTCCTCGCAGGGCGGAGCTCCGATTCTATTCAGCAGCGCAGGCACGCGCTTGGCGACGCCCGATCTGCGCCAGAAGCCAAATTTCGTCGGGCCCGATGGTGTCAACAACACCTTCCTGGGGTTCACCGCGCCGCTGCCGACTCAGCCGACCAATGCACAGTGCGACAGCAATTCCAATCTGCCGAGTTTCTTCGGCACCTCAGCGGCCACGCCGCATGCCGCGGGCATCGCCGCGCTGATGTTGCAAGCGGCGCCCACGATTACTCCGACCCAGATCTACACGACCTTGGAGAGCAGCGCCCTGCCCATCGGTACGGTGCCCACGAGCTCGACTTATAACTTCAATGCGGGATACGGGTTCATTCAAGCCGGTGCGGCGCTCGCGACGCCGAGTCTGAGCTTGTCGCAGAACTCGGTCGCGGTGGGGACGACGACGACGCTGACCTGGTCGACGATCGAGGCGTCTTCGTGTACGGCATCGGGCGCGTGGACGGGCGCCGAGAACAGCAGCGGCGGCGCCTTGAGCATCACGCCCTCGACGCCGGGGACGACGACCTACACGCTGACTTGCACTAACAGCACGGGAGCGACCGGCACGGCTTCGGTGAGTCTCAGCGTGGGAAGCCCGCCGCCCGCGCCCACGCTTGCCCTGTCGTCGACGAGCGTGGCGGAGGGCAGTTCGACGCTCCTGACCTGGTCCTCGAGTTTCGCGACGAGCTGCACGGCGTCCGGCAATGGCTGGAGCGGCACGGAGCCGAGCAGCGGCAGCGAGCAATTCACGGCGACTTCGTTGACGACGCAAACCTTTACCCTGAGCTGCAGCAACACCTTCGGACCTTCACCGTCGACCTCGGTCTCGTTTACGGTCACGCCGCCGCCTCCGCCCGCCCCGACGATGTCACTGAGCGCGACCTCGATCACGCTCGGCGGGTCGGCGACGTTGACTTGGTCGGACAGCGGCGCGACTTCGTGCACAGCCTCCGGTACCGGTCCCGGCTGGAGCGGCTCCGAGGCGACCAGCGGTACGGCGACCGAGACCCCGACTGCCGCTGGCAGTTATACGTATACGCTGGTGTGCGCCAACGCGAATGGCAACTCGGCGGCGACCACGGTCACGCTCGACGTCACGGCGCCTGTGCCCACGGCCACGCTGAGCGTCTCCGCAACCTCGATCGTGGTCGGCAGCACCGCGACCCTGACTTGGTCCTCGACGAATGCGACCAGTTGCACGGCCTCAGGCAGTTGGAGCGGCACGCTCGCGACCAGCGGCAGCCAGACCGTGACGCCGACCGCGACCGGCACCGACACCTATACGCTGGTCTGCGGCAATGGCACGGTAAATTCTACGGCTTCGTCCGTGTCACTGACCGTGACCGCCAAGCCGAGCTCGGGCGGCGGCGGCGGTGCGCTCGATGGGATCAGCCTGCTGCTCCTCGGTGGCGTTAGCGTATTCGCGCGCCGGAGACGCTAAGTCGACGTACAGGGCGTGTCGGCGTGTACGTGGACCTCGGCATCGTTGGCTAGATTCTGTCGATTGGCGCGTCCGCACAGCCGGCCGTCGCTATCGACGGTCGTCGCCGTCCAGGAGACGTTACCCATGCCATCCTCACCAGCCGTGACCGAAATCGGCACGGTGGAGAAGCCATTGATACGCTGGCTCGCGACGACCACGCGTCGCGGCGAGGCGTTCAAGTCATAGACCGTGACGACGATGTCGGTCGTCCCGTCGTTGATGATCTTGAGGGGAATGCCGTCATCGGCGAGTGCGGAGCCGCTCGCCAGCAGTGCCGCCAAGATGCCGGCAGCCATGAGACAGGGCTTAACAGAACCATCGAATGTGATCATGATCCAACCTCTCGTCGAAACTGACGAAGCGTAACGGTCAGGATCAGAATAATAATGAGTGTCGGCTCCGCGCGGTACTCGCGCAATGCGTTTTCGGTGGTCGGATCGCACCTACAGCCCGCCTGTCAGTGAATGCGCGCGCCCTGGCGTAGCAATTCGGTTTGGATCGCGGCCACGTCCAACGTCTCGAAGGGTTCGCCCGAACGCGCCGAGAGCGCAGCCGCGACGCCGGCGCCCTGGCCGCTGACCGCGCAACACATCATGTTGCGAACAGCGGCATGCGAGACCTTGTCGCCACCGATGCAGCGGCCGGCGACGATCAGATTGCCGACCGCGCGCGGCAGCAGCGCGCGATACGGAACATGAAAATACCGGCCCGTGGTCGGCAGCACCAGAATGCCGTAGCCGTCGACGAACTCCGGGAAGATGCCGATCGAATCGGCGAACCGGCCTTGTTGGCGCACGTCGGCGTCTGTCAGGTTGTAGTGTGCGTCGATCTTGCGCGTGTCGCGCACGCCCAGCGTCATGCCGAAATTACGCAGCTTGGCGATCTCGCAGCCCGGCATGTAGCGGCGCAAGGCTTCGACCGCCGCCATCGCCTGGCGCCGCCCCTCGATTTCCCCGGTCGTCAGATCGTTCGCATCGGTGCCGTCGCAGCGGGGTAGGTGCACGAGGTTCAGATAGGTCAGATCGCCCTGGTCCGAAACCGTTCCCCACGTACCCGCGATGGTGTTGAGATTCGCCGGAATGAGGCCGGCCGCGACCGCTTGTTGGAAAGGTTTGCGCAGAAACGGCGAAAACAACTGGTCTTCCTTGCCGGAGGTCTCGATGTCCCACTCACCGTTGCCGGCCCAGTCCTTATAGGTCTGCGGATCGGCTTTGACGGCCTCGATGAAACGCTGCTTGTTGACGCCGGTCATCGAGAACATCACGGAGGTCGCCATCATTTCCTCCTTGGGCGTCTTGCGCGTGGGCGCACCCGCACGCGCGGCGACGTCCGCATCGCCGGTCGCATCGACGACGCGTTTGGCGAGCAAGGCCTCGCGACCCGACTTGCTTTCGGTGATGACGCCCGTGATGCGACCATCCTCGAGGATCGGGGCGACGCACAAGCGGTGCAGCATCGGCGTGATTCCCGCCTCGCGCACGAGTTCGTCGGCGACGTATTTGAACATCTCGGCGTCGAGAGCGTAGCTGATCGACTGCGGCTCGGGCAGCGCGGCGCCCATGGCCTTGGCGCGCTGTTCGAATTCGATGCCGATGCCCTCGCTGTCGACCGTGCCTTCGTGCCGGTACCAGGCGAAGCCCTCGACGCCGACTTGCGTGATGTTGCCGCCGAAGCAGCCGTTGCGTTCCAGCAGCATCACGCGTACGCCGGCACGCGCCGCAGCCAGCGCGGCGGCGAGTCCCGCGGGGCCGCTGCCGACGACCAGCACGTCGGTTTCGGCGACGACGTCGATGTGGCGACTCGCTTCGGTGATTTGGCGCATGGCCGGCATTCTAACCGAATCAGCTCAGCGCCGATTCACCGATCCGCAGCCAGCTCGGCTCACTCCTGCAGAGCCTCTCCCTCGCGCAAGGCGGGGCTCTTTTTTTCCCCTTGGGTGATCAGACAGGAGGTTTTGTTGCCGGTCGAATAGATCCACAACCAGCTGAGCGCGACGGCCAGGCGATTGCGGACGCCGATCAGGAAATAAATGTGCGCAAGTCCCCAAATCCACCACGCGAAGTGGCCGCGCAGCGTGATCCAACCAAAGTCGATCACGGCTGAGGCCCTGCCGATCGTCGCGAGGTTGCCGGAATGACGGTAGCGGAAGGGCCGCGGGGTGTCGTTACCGCGCAGCCGCATCATGATCGTCTTGGCGACGTGGGCGCCTTGCTGCTTGGCTGCCGGCGCGATGCCTGGCACGGGCTTGCCGTGCCAGGCGCTGACCGTGGCCGTGTCGCCGATCGCGAAAATATTGGGGTGGCCGGGCACGGTCAGATCGGCGGCGACTTGGACCCGGCTGGCACTGTCCGCAGCGACCCCCAACCAGGAAGCGGCGGCCGAGGCGCGGACGCCGGCCGCCCAGAGGATCACTTTCGCGGGCAGGGCCTGATCGCCGAACACGACACCGTCGGCATCGCATTGTCGCACCGGCCGGCCGACCTCGACGGTGACACCCAGGTCTTCGAGGGCGGACTTGGCGTAGGCCGACAGATCCGGCGTGAAGCTCGGCAGGATGCGCGGACCCGCCTCGATCAGCACGATGCGGGCGAGGCGTGTATCGATGTTGCGAAAATCCTGGGGCAGGTTGTGATGCGCGAGTTCGGCGATGGCCCCGGCAAGTTCGACGCCCGTGGGTCCGCCGCCGACGATCACGAAGGTCAGCAGCGCGGCGCGCAGTTCCGGATCCGTCTCCCGCTCGGCATGCTCGAAGGCGAGCAGGATCCGGCGACGAATCGAGGTCGCGTCCTCGAGGGTTTTGAGTCCCGGTGCATCGCGTTCCCATTCGTCGTGGCCGAAATAGGCATGGCGCGCGCCGGTCGCGAGCACCAAGGTGTCGAAGTGCTGTTCGCCGCCATCCTCCAGGAGGACCTTGCGCTGCGCCGTGTCGACGCCGGAGACGATGCCGAGCAGCGTCGTGATCTCGGTCCGCTTGCGCAATAAATGGCGGATCGGCCACGCGATCTCGGACGTTGCCAGGGTCGCAGTGCCGACCTGGTAGAGCAGAGGCTGGAAGAGATGATGATTGCGCTGATCGATCACGGTGATCGAGACGGGAGCGCCCGACAGGGCCAGCGCCGTGGCGAGCCCGCCGAAACCGGCGCCGACGATGACGACGTGATGCGGACGAGTTGAATCCACCAATGCAGGCTGCCTTACCGATGAGTAGACCCAATCATACATTGGAAGGGGCTCATGATTGCGCCTTAACACGCGAACGTGACAATTGGAAAACCGTACCTGGCACTAGCGTGTTCGGCGCCCGACCTGCGAAGATTGTCGGATTTGGTTACCCCAAGGTTCCGAGGGCAAGCTTTGACCGATTCCACGATACGGCGATTCGAGCCCTTCGGGTTCCTGCGCGATCTGGCCACGCGCTGGGACGTCATCGCCTTCATCGTCGTGATCGGACTCATCGCCTTTCTCGGCGAGGCGGCCCGCGGTTTGTTCATCCCGCTGGCCCAACTGGACATCACGCCGATCTCCCTCGATCCCATCCATTTGCCGGAGTATGCGGCGCGCACGACCTTGCGCATGCTCGCGGCGCTCGGCCTGTCGATGCTGTTCACCTTGACCTATGCCACCTGGGCGGCGAAGAGCGAGCGCGCCGGCAAGATCCTCGTGCCCCTGCTCGACATATTGCAATCGGTGCCCATCCTCGGATTCATCTCGATCACGGTGGTGTTCTTCATGTCGCTCGCGCCGGGGCGGGTGCTCGGCGCCGAGTTCGCCTCGATCTTCGCGATCTTCACGAGCCAGGCTTGGAACATGGCGTTCAGCTTCTACCAGTCGCTGCGCACGATTCCGAACGAGTTGTCCGAGGCGGCCGATTCCTTTCGGCTCTCGCCGTGGATGCGCTTCTGGCAGCTCGAGGTGCCGTTCGGGCTGCCCGCCTTGGTCTGGAACATGATGATGTCGATGTCCGGCGGCTGGTTTTTCGTGGTCGCCTCCGAATCGATCAGTGTCGGCCACACGACCGTGGCGCTGCCGGGCGTGGGCTCCTATATCGCCCTCGCGATCGAGCAGAAAAATCTCGTCGCGATTGCCTGGGCCATCGGTGCAATGTTGCTCGTGATTCTGCTCTACGACCAGTTGTTGTTCCGGCCGCTCGTGGCCTGGGTGGATCGTTTCCGCGTCGAGCAGGAACCCGGTGTGCGCGTGCCGCAATCCTGGGCGCTCACGATGATGCGTCGCTCGCGTTTGATCCAAGCCGGCAAGCTGGCGTTTCAGTCCTTCGTCTTGTGGACCAGCCGCGCCGTGCCCCGGCGCGACCATTTGCTGGCGGCCGTGGCGCAGGCCCCCCGGCGCGGTCTCGATCTCGTCTGGCTCGTGGTGATCATCGCCGCCGTCGCGCTCGGTCTCTGGCACATCGTCGCAGTCGTCGTCACCCACACGTCGCCGCACGAAGCCTTGCAGGTTGCGGGACTTGCCCTGATCACGGCGTTCCGGGTGTTTTTCTTGATCGGCCTCGCGAGCCTCGTCTGGGTGCCGATCGGCGTCTGGGTCGGGCTGCGGCCACGCGCGGCGCAGATCGTGCAGCCGATCGCGCAATTCATGGCGGCCTTCCCGGCCAATCTGCTGTTCCCGATCGCGGTCTTCGGTATCGTCACCTGGAAGCTCAATCCGGACATTTGGTTGAGTCCACTGATGATCCTCGGTACGCAGTGGTACATTTTGTTCAACGTGATCGCGGGCGCCTCGGCGCTGCCCGCGGAGCTGCGTTACGCCTCGGAAAACTTCGGCGTCAAAGGCTGGCTCTGGTGGCGCAAGGTGGCGCTGCCGGGCGTTCTGCCGTTCTACGTCACGGGCGCGATCACGGCATCCGGCGGCTCTTGGAATGCCGCGATCGTTGCCGAGATCGCCACCTGGGGCAACACGACCGTCGAGGCACGAGGTCTCGGTTCATACATCGCGGAAGCGACCAAGGCCGGGGATTTCCACCGGATCGTGCTCGGGATCGGGACGATGAGTTTGTTCGTGGTGCTGATCAATAGAATATTCTGGCGCCCATTGTATTACTACGCTGAGCGCAAATATCGACTCACTTGAGGGGAGATCGCGATGAATTCGAGCCCGCTTCTGCAGTGCAGCGATGTGCGCAAAGCCTTCCCGAAACCCGATGGCGGCGAATTGCTCGTGCTCGAGGGCATGAATCTCGAGCTCCACGCCGGCCAGATCGTGGGTCTCCTCGGTCGCTCGGGTTCGGGCAAGTCGACGCTGCTGCGGCTGATCGCGGGTCTGTCGGAGCCGAGCGCGGGCGAGTTGAATTACCTCGGTGCGCCGATCTTCGGTCCGGCGGCCGGAATCGCAATGGTCTTCCAGAGTTTTGCGCTGTTTCCGTGGCTCACGGTGTTCGAGAACGTCGCCCTCGGTCTCGAGGCGCAGCGCATGCCGAAGGCGGAGATTCGCAAACGTTCCCTCGCCGCAATCGATTTGATCGGCCTGGATGGATTCGAGTCGGCCTATCCACGGGAGCTGTCCGGCGGCATGCGGCAACGGGTCGGTTTCGCGCGCGCGCTGGTCGTGCATCCCAACATCCTGCTCATGGACGAGCCGTTCTCCGCCCTCGACGTGCTCACGGCCGAGACGCTGCGCACCGATTTCCTGGACCTCTGGTCGGAAGGGCGAATGCCGATCAAGGGAGTGATCCTCGTGACCCACAACATCGAGGAGGCCGTGTTGATGTGCGACCGGATCCTCGTGTTCGGCAGCAATCCGGGCCGCATTCTCTCGGAGATCAAGGTCACGCTGCCACAACCGCGCAATCGCCTGGATCCGAGTTTTCGCGAGCTGGTCGAGCGCATCTATGTCGAGATGACCGCGCGACCCAAGGGGGCGGCCGCCGTCGGCCGTCAGGAGCGTTTCCCAGGTTTGGGCATCGGCAGCGTGCTGCCGCCGGTCTCCTCGAATCTGCTCGCCGGACTGGTGGAGGCGGTCGCGGCGAGTCCCTTCAACGGCACGGCGGATCTGCCCAAGATCGCCTCGGACCTGCAGATGGAGATCGACGAGCTGTTTCCGGTCGCCGAGACCCTGCAGATGCTGCGTTTTGCCGAACTCGAGGGGGGCGACCTGAAATTGACCGAGGAGGGCCTCGCCTTCGCTCAGGCCGACCTGGACGAGCGCAAAAGGATATTCTTGCGACACCTGCTGACCTATGTGCCGCTGGCCGCGCACATCCGGCGGGTGCTCGACGAGCGGGCTTCGCATCTGGCGCGCAAGAGCCGCTTCATCGACGAATTGGAAGACTTCATGAACGAAGACGCCGCCGAACAGACGTTGAGCGCGGTCGTGCAATGGGGACGGTATGCGGAAGCGTATGCTTATCAGGATGACAACGCGATGTTCAGTCTCGAGAACCCGACATGAGCGCACATGATCGTCCGCTGTTGGAACTGCACGTGCCGCCGGACGAGATGGTCAAGTATATTCAGGATCTGATGATGCTGCCGCATGCGGACATCGCCGCCGATTCGGCCCTGTCGGTCGCCCAGCGTCAATGGGGGGTCGACACGGCGCTCGCGCGCGCAGCCCTGCTGCGCTGGGGTGCTCTGAACCTGGCGTTCCAGGACAAACGCCTCGAGTCCTGGACCGTGACGCGCGATCGCGACCGCATTCAGGTTCCGGCCGCCTTGGTCGCGGCTGCCGGCGTCGCGCCTCTGCTCATCGCCGACGAACGCGTTGTCTTCGATATTCCCGCACTGCTCGACGCGACGCTCGAGCTGTCGCCGCCCGCGGGACAGGCTTAAGTCATATGAAGACCACGAGCGAGCAGGCGCAAATGCGCTTTGGATTGTTGCGTCTCATCGCGATTTACAAGATCGGCAAAGTGGTCTTGCTGCTCGTCGCCGCGTACGGCGTGCTGCGCATGCGCGACGCGTCGGTGTTGGCGCGAGTCTACTCGTGGGCCTCGACATTGCATTACGGTCTCGAACAGGATGTCGTCAAGTGGCTGCTCGCCAAGTTCAGCGGCTTGAGTCCCGCTCGTATCGACACGATCGGCCTGGCGACGCTCGCCTACGCGGCGGTGTTCGCGGTGGAGGGCGTCGGCCTGTGGATGCGCAAACGCTGGGCCGAATGGCTCACGACCATCGTCACCGCCTCGCTGATTCCGCTCGAGCTCTACGAAACCGTGGTCAGGCCGAGCTTCGGCAAAGCCACCGTGCTGGTGCTCAACGCGTTGATCGTCTGGTATCTGATCGCGCAAATTCGCTCGGCGCGCGCGGAGCAGCCGCAGCCGGCACGCCAGGCCTAGGCGCACGTCGCGCGAGGTTGCGCTCCAAGCTGCGTTTCAGATCCGGTGTGTTGACCGGCTTCGCCAGATAATCGTCCATGCCGGCGGCGAGACAGGCGTCGCGATCGCTGTGCATCGCGTTGGCCGTCATCGCGATGATCGGAATTGCGGGATCGAGCGCCCCCATGAGCGGGTTGCGGATGCATTTCGTCGCTTCGAAACCGTCCATGATCGGCATCTGACAGTCCATCAACACCAGGTCGTACGGAGCGCTTTTCAACGCCGCGAGGGCCTCGCGGCCGTTGCCCGCGATCGCGACGCCGTACCCCAAGCGCTCGAGGAGTTTGCGGGCGAGCAGTTGGTTCACGAGGTTGTCTTCGACCAGCAGCACGCGCGCCTGCACCGTGTCGGCGGAGCCGCTCATTGCGCCCGCGGCGGGGGCGTCCTGCGCGATGTTGTTCGGTTGCGCGGCAAGCGTGCGCACGCCGACCGCCTCTTCGAGCAACTGCAGCAGGCGCGCCGATCGCAGGGGTTTCGACAGGGAGCCTGCGAACAGGGGTGTTTGCGGCTCGGCATTGCGCTCTTGTCCGAGCGAGGTCAGCAGCAGCAGCGGCGTCGTCCGCAGCGCCGGCTCCGCCCGGATCTCTGCCGCCAGGCTGACACCGTCTTGGTCCGGCATGCGCATGTCCAGGATCGCAGCATCGAATCCGTCGCCCTCCCGTGCCGCCGCGAGCAGCAGAGCAAGGGCCTCGCGCGCGTTCGCCGCCTGCGCGCAGCGCACGCCCCAGTGGTCCAGCAAAGTCGCCACGAGGAGCCGATTCGCGTCCGAATCGTCGACGATCAAGATGCGCATCCCGCGCAAGGCGGTCGGCGGCTGGCCGGTCTCGGCACCCGGCGTGCTACCCAGCACCGCGGTGAACCAAAATGTCGAACCCTGCCCGGCCACACTGTCGACGCCGATCTGGCCGCCCATCAAGGCGGCGAGTTCGCGCGAGATCGACAGACCGAGGCCGGTGCCGCCGTAGCGCCGCGTGGTCGAGTTGTCGGCCTGCGTGAACGCATTGAACAGCAAGCGTTGCTGCTCCGCTGTAATGCCGATACCTGTGTCGACGATCGTGAAACGCAGCGTTTCGGACTCGGCGCCGGCACCTCCCGGGGCCCGGGCCACGCGTATCGTGACCGCGCCCTGATGCGTGAATTTCACGGCGTTCGAGCCGAGATTCAGCAAGATCTGTCGCAGCCGGCTCGGATCGCCGCGCAGCCGTGTCGGCACGTCGGCATCGATGAGGCAGGTCAATTCGAGGTTCTTTTCATGCGCGCGCAGCGCCAGCAGTTCGCCCACGTCCTCGAGGATCTGGCGCAGGTCGAACTCGATGATCTCGAGTTCGACTTTACCCGCTTCGATCTTCGAGAAGTCCAGGATGTCGTTGATGAGATTCAGCAGCGTCTCGGCGCTGCCGTGCACGATGTTCGCGAAATGGCGCTGCTCGTCCGTCAAGCGCGTGCTGAGGAGCAGGCCGGTCATCCCGATCACGCCGTTCATGGGCGTGCGGATCTCGTGACTCATATTGGCGAGGAAATCGCTCTTCGCGCGCGCCGCCGCTTCGGCGCGCTCACGTGCCTCGGTGATCTCGGTCACGTCGGCGTAGGTCGAAATCACGTGCGTCGCACGGCCGCCCGGGTCGCGTGCGGAGACGAAGCGCGCGATGCTGACCCAGCGGTGGCCACCATCGGCATGGCGCATCCGCGTCGTCTCGTTGTACTCCGCGAGTTCGCCGCGCAGCGCCAGCGACATGAGCTCGGCGTGCTTGGCGACAACCTCGGGGTCGAACAGGGCTTGCCTCTGCTCGACGCTCGCCTCGGCGTAGTCGTCGCCGAGCCCCAGCATGCGGCGGACGCGCTCGTCGAAGCGCACGATGCCCCGGTCGATGTCCCATTCCGAGGAGCCCAGATTCGCGATCGACATCGCGATTTCCAGCCGTTCGCTCTGCTCGCGCTGCTTGCGTTCTTGCTCGCGCTGCGAGGTGACATCGGACTGGATCGCGGTGAAGCCGGTGTGGTGACCGGCATCGTCGAACAGCGGGTCGATTTCCATGTGCACGAGATATTGCCGACCTTGCTTGGAGTAGTTGACGATTTCGGCGACGACGCTCTCGGCGCGGCGCAGGCTCTCGCGGATCCGGACCGTTGCTTGGCTGTCAGTCTCCGGCCCTTGCAGGACCTCGCCCGGCCGGCGGCCGGCGACCTCATCGAGCGCGTAGCCGGTCATGCGCGTGAACGCGTCGTTGACCCATTGCACGCGCCCGGCGGCGTCGGTGACGATGACGGCTTGGCCGGCCCGGGTTGCCACCTCGGACAGGCGTGCATACACCGTACGCTCGCGCTGTAGGTCGTGGGCGACGCGCCGCAGATTGCGCAGGAGAGGATTATAAATCCCGATGACGAGGCCGATGGCGGTGAAGATCGAAGCGAGCACGAACAGGGCCCGAGGCCAGTGCGCGCCGTACAGGCTTGCGGCGAGCATCATGCACCAGACGCCGAGCAGCACGGTGCCGATGGCGATCCGCAGTCCGAGCCGGGCGCGGCGGATCGCGAGTTCCAGGGACCTGGACGCATGACTGATCGAAAGGCGGCCCTTGGCAAAGTCATTGAACGGCATCGAGGCACCCACGGACTGGCGAGCGGGCACGACGCCGCTTACGACACCCGGGTTATCGGCGCGCCGCGACCGAATTGAAGCGAAAAGTCGCGACCGACCGCCAGATAGTCAGGGTCACGGCGGGATCGCCCGCACCGGGATCGGCACGTTGCACAGATCGATGTGGCCGGGTTTGTTCACGAACCAGCTCTCGGGCCGGTCGCGCCGCGCTTCGATCA
>Ga0209208_10000863_pt1 | contig 41368 bp, 33 predicted proteins | sample S1TSphfallax_3_FD_187694 | JGI IMG/M metagenome (GOLD analysis project Ga0209208, IMG submission 187694) | Host-associated microbial communities from peat moss isolated from Minnesota, USA - S1T2_Fd - Sphagnum fallax MG (SPAdes) (version 2) | ecosystem: Host-associated > Plants > Peat moss >... | reverse complement strand
CTAGAAAAGAAATGTGGGCACGTATTTTTTCTTGGCAATGGGTATTTTTCGGTTTGTTCATAAAAAAAAAGAGGGAAAAAAAAAGTGGGTACCAAACTCGGTGCGAGGTGTGTGTGTGCAGAAGTTCTCTCCGACAGCGGTGTTGCGTGTGATCACCGAATTGGGAAGAAATAAATGCTCTTCCTGACCTTCAATGCCTTGCCGTGGTTCTTCCTCAGGAAATCATGAAAGAGAAGATAATCGAAAGGACAACAGATCTGCAAAACGTATCTGTTGATTTTGTTGTTGTGTTGAGTTCTTTCGGGAGAGATTCAACCTGAAATCTTTTTTCAGAATACTAGTTGGGTTTGGGTACTCAGGGGCATGCATCTTTGTTGTTGCCTGAAAGTCAGTCCCGGATTTTTGTTCACTGGAAGAAGTTTGTCAAACGGTACACATTGCACCTCACAATGTAGTAATAATAAAACAATGTTGTGTAAATTGTCCTTTATGTGACTTGAGATATGAAAACAAGACAAACAAAACAAAACATATGAAAGAAAAGGAGGATTGGGTATTCGTTATTTCTCCATAAAATTTGTGTTTGTTGTGTCGTTTTGGTTTCTGAAGATTCAGGGAGGGTTGCAGCAGCAGCAGCAGCAGCAGTTGGGTACTTTGGGTTGCCACAAGAATCGACGTTCTAGGAGTACCATTTGTGGACTTTAAACTGACAGAGGTAAAGTTTATTAGCCTCTCTACCTTCCACCCAATGCAGTAGATTCTCTCTTGTGCATCTCACGAGATTCTTCTCTCTTGTGGATCTCATGAGTTTGTCAAACTTCATCTCAAGGAACTCAGCTTGAACGCTTTGTCCAAAAATTCATTGAAAGGCCACATGGGTTTTTCACCATAGTTTTCTCTACTGTGCTTAGTTGCAGAACTTCAAAAGATATTAGAGAGACATGAGTTCAGTTCAGTTCCTGGATTACTACATCACCCAGAGATCTAATTCTTCTGCAGTGCAAATTCATGCAAAAATTAGAGAAAATTTAGAGGAATTTTTGGACCAACTGATGTTCTTCTCAGCATTGGGTTGTGCTTCTCTGAGCTCATGTGTGAGGGACGATGGGGTACGACAGGAAAGTCTATTGTCTGCTCAAATTTGCCCCACTGGGTTATTAGAGGATTATTTCAGAACCACCCAATAGTTCATCACCTTCAGCTGGTTGTTTTTGCCAGAAGCGACGCAGCTGGACATGCTTTGGAAGGTAAAGATTTAGGCCCACAGAGAACTAATCAGTTTTCATTTTTAAGTAGAAGAACTTATTCTCATCTTTTTGTTTTCAAGGATTTCTTTCCTGAGTGAAGTATGATCTCTTCAAGACAAGTACTCATGGTAGTTGCATCATCCCATCTCTCAGATTCTGCTGGTGTGCAGCTGAAGCAGCAGGGCATTGAAAATGGTGCGGTTTGGGCATTACATTGTTGCCAACCAGATTCCCGGATGGGAAGAGTATGCCCCCCTGGGATCCCTGATTGTCCAGTTTAATCATTTCTCTGCATGTTGCTATAGCCGAGATGATTGATAATCTGTAATATTGTTGGAAGAATTCTTAATGGTGTTTTTTCAAGAGTTTATGAATTTGTTGACCAGAATCTGAAGAAGGTTGTCTCACATGGCAACTCATGAGCTCTATTATTACAGCTCTAGTTTGGGATGAAGTTTGAGTTTGCAGGAAAATTGCTATTGCAGGTATTATATTGGGTACAAGGCATTGAAGAAGAAGATAAGGCTCTATGGAAATCGTGCTTCTGTGGCTACTCAGGATGAGTGTCAAGAGATCATGAAATCTTTCTCTGACCTTTTGGACTCTCAGGTTTGCTCAGCTACACATTTTCTGTTGCGGTGGAAGATGACGGCGTTGGGTGGTCCTTATAAACTACAGTAGCTTCAGATGTGTAGCTATAGAGGAATAGGTTTTCATCTCTTGTGGACATTGGGTCTTTTGAGAAACTGTAGAGCAATGCAGGAATTTGGTTCTTAGGATAATAATACCTATCAAAGTGATGTGCGTGTGGGAAAATGGTGCAGATTGAAAAGATAGTACTGTTCACAATAGAGAAACAAGGGTTGCTAGCAGGACGGTTACAAAGACTTTGGGAGCGAAGAAAAGTTGCACAAGAGATGTATGGAGATGATGAAGACATGGAGTCAGCCTTGTGTGTGGAACATTTTGACATGACCATTCCACATCTTATGGAGGACTATAGGTAACAACAACTCTTCATCCTCATGAACTTTAGTTTGTGTCAGAATAACATGGCAGGAACTTGTCCGAGCAAAGCTTTATACAGCAATCTTGGATTTTACTCATGTTAGAGCTCTGAAATTAGGAAGCAAAATTCTTTTATGGATGTTGGATTGAGTAACAATATAATGATGGCAGGCAAGTGGGTGTAGAGCTGCTTCAATTGTTGCAGTTTGTGGAACTTAATGCAACAGGTCTCCGCAAGATTTTGAAGAAGTTTGACAAGCGTGTTGGGTTCCGCCTTGGAGCACAGTATATTGCATCTCGCTCGAACCATCCCTACTCTCAGCTGCAACTAGTTTTCCGCCAAGTGGTCTGTCTGTTTTGAGCATTTAAACCAGCATCTCTCTGTTTCTATGTTTGGAAAATTAATTAGGAGCCTTTCATTGCACTGTTCTGATGAGGCATGGTGGCTCATTCATTCTAGCTGGTTGTCAGCTGTAATTGGTGTTTTATGCAAACATTTTGGTGGTTGTTGGTGGTAGGGAATCGGTGCAATGGTGGCCACCATATCCCGGAACCTTGCAGAGCTCCGAGCCCAGAGCTTTGAGATAAACTCCACAAGCAGTTCTGTATCTCTCTTCCGCTCTGCATCTCTCCCTAGACGGTTTGTGGAGGACGAGCCAATTATTAGGGTTTGTATTTGTCACATTTCCTCTTCTTCAGTGCATGTCAATTACATTCAGAAACACATGAATTCTCCAAACTGAATTAATTTCAATACTGAGGTCTTATGCTATGTCATATGATCTTGCATTTGCATGCCATTGAAAGGAGGAAATAGAATTACTAAAAGCAAAAGAAATGATTGCAGAAACGAAATTCTTCCAGTGAGAAATAGCTGTGGGACAGAGTGCTTTGATCCTTTCTCTAGAGATTTTTTGTTCCTGGATTCTTTTTTTGTGTGATCTTCAAGGTCAACTATCAAACGGAGAAGTGGTATGTGCAGGCAATAGTAGAAGCAATGCATCGGTTGACACAGGAGGTGAGCCTAGTATCATATGTGGCACATGAGCTTTTGCTACCAGCACCCAAAGAGGAGATACCGGGGATGGTTTCCATACAAGAAGATGCCCACTTTCTTTCCATACAGATTAACCTCATAAACACCTTTCTCTACATGGTATGCTACATTTGTTGTCCAAAATTATGGGTTTTTCAAGCAAAGCTTGTGAGAGGGTATAAGGATCAATGGATGAGAATTACAAAATGCTGTGTTGTGGCTGAATTGTTGTGCATGGCAACGGGGATGCAGGTGAATTACTATATTGTGGTCCCATCATCTGACAGTTATGCAGAGCTACTAAATGCACCGGCTACTCTGTGTGGTGTGATCATTGGCTCCATGCCGCTGGCTGCCCTTGTGTCTGCACTTGTTTATAGCTGGTGGTCCAACTACTCTTATCAAGCTCCTCTCATTTTTAGCACATTGATCTTGATGGCTGGCAACCTAATGTATGCACTTGCCCTCAAGTTCAACTCTGTCTGGCTCTTACTCATCGGCCGCTTTCTTTGTGGGTATGTACACTCTTGAATGCTCCCTCTCATTGGCAAGTGTCAAAATTCATGTGTAAAAACATGTTAGTATGTCAGAAGGTACATGAAACTGCAGAGAGAGAATTTAGTGAGAGAGAGAGAGAGAGAGGACCTTGTGAAGTGGGGAAGAGTACTTAGGAGTAAAGGTTTGTGTCTGGCACACTGATGCAGGTTAGGGGGTGCAAGGGCAATAAATCGGCGCTATATTTCTGACCATGTTCCAATTAAGCAGCTCACAAGCGCCTCTGCGGCATTTGTCAGTGCAAGTGCATTGGGTATGGCAGTGGGCCCAGCCATTGCTAGCCTCCTTAGCAGTGTGGACTTTAAGGTTTTTCACCCTCACCTTCACTTGGCTGGTTTTTCTTAGAACCTGTCCCACTTTGTATAAATCCCATGCATCTTAGAGCAACTCCACTTTTGCTCAGATGTGACCCTGCAAATTAAAATTGAATGAAGAAAAGTTAAAACATGCTGGTTTGGCTCAGCAAAATGTTTTTGGCCCAGCATTTTTGCACAGTTTGCTGGGGCTTGTAAAAAGGCATAGCAAAGCCTAAGAGCATCTACACCAATGCTCAGTATGGGACTCTGCAAAAATATTTCTCACATCCAAGTTTTTGTTACTAACTTTCTTCCAACCCCATCCATAAAACTGAAGCTGGGACTGCAAGTAGGCGGGAGACTACTAATAGCAACCCACTTGGACCAATCAAACTATCCAGCTAATCAGAAACAGGGAGCAGTTCATAAATATTATTTGACTGTGTTTATCAAACTGTTCCAGGGCTTGTCCAGGGCTCTGAAAGCTGTGGTTTTTTTCAGGGTCCCAGCAGTCTTCCACTGGATTCACTGATGAACCTCATTCAAGATTTCCCATGCAGGGTCACACACTGAGTGTTGGTGGAGATGCTCTGACACCTACCAGAGAAGAGTGTAATTATTATGATCTGACTGCTGCTCCCTGTTTCTGATTCACCCATCATAATGATTGGTCGAGTAGGCTTCCACCTATTTGCAATCCTAGTTTTGGTTTTATGGGTGGGGTTGGAAAAAAGCAAATAACTAAACTTGGATACAAGAAGTATTTTTGCAGGGTCACATACTGAGCACTGCTGGAGATTGCTCTTCTGTTGAATGTAAATCCCATGTTCACTATTTTTCTGAAGGATTTGATACAGTACCATTCTGGAGAGCTATGACATTGAAACCTTCACTGTTGCCATTGACTAGGTTGCTAGAAGACTAAGAAGTTTTTATGTACATTTTCATACTTGACATGCTGCCCACCCCCTGCACAAATCAACAAACTTCTGAGTTGGAAAAATGTGTGCAGTTCTATGGAGCACCAGTAAATTTTGTGACAGCTCCAGGATGGATCATGACTTGGTTATGGGGATTGTACCTTGTTCTTGTCCTCCTTTTTTTCAAGGAGCCAAGAAGGTCACCATCGGTGGTACAGCCATCTGTTCCAAGGGCAGCAAGCTCAGAGACAAAACTGGCTGGGAAGTTGGAAGATGGCTCGCAGTCATTGATGCTGACTGCACCATTGCTTGCAGACAGTGTGCCAGCTCAGGACATGACTGATGAAGAAGAATGTGAAGGAGATGACTCCAATTGTGGTGATGATAAGGCTGTGGAAACTGTGGGGGAGCTCCTGAAGGAGTTGACACTTCCCATCAGGATTCTGCTATGGATCTACTTCATGTTGAAGTTTGCATCTGAGATTCTTATCTCAGAATGTAGCATACTCACCGGCTACTACTTCAACTGGACAACAACCCAGGTTAGGCTCTTCAGATCACATTGTCAATAGTTTGATGTGGACTAAATCAGATTTCAAAGTTTGGACATTGTATATGTATGTAGTCTTTGAAGATGCTTGCATTTTTAGTTCCTGATCTAGATTATACTTGAGTCATTGGGAATATGAACTATCTTAGAACATATTTTGTTAGCTTTCAAGCTGCCGTATGAAGAAGCTAGACTTGTGGTTATTAGACTTGTTTCCAAATTTTCAAAGTCTTTACTGAGTCCATGGGTAACCTGAACAGATGGCTGGCAAAAATTCAGCATGCTGGAATTAGTGCAAAGAATTGGTTCAAGGGGTTGAGATTATGTTGGATTGGGGACTGTGTTTTGGCAGGTTGGCTTATTTTTGGGGCTTCTAGGGCTTACGGTGCTACCAATCAGTGCTGTTGTTGGTAATTACATTAGCAATATTTATGAAGACAGGTATGCTCTCTTCTGGAGATGTTCTGATGTAATTTCAAGCAATTTATAATTCTCTTAATATTCAGAAAAGGGAAGAACAGGATGGGAATTGGAACTTGGGGCGTGTGCACCTAAGGATATCATCTGCTGTGAGTGTTGGATTTTCAGTCGTCCAGTCAAGTTGTGAGTTACAAGTGTCAGGGTTGCCAAGGTTGTTGTTGATCTTGACTGTGAACACATTTTCAACAAAGTTCAAGGGAAGAAGTGCTAATTTGTTTGTGGGATATTGTGAGGTGGACAGGTTGGTGGTGCTTTGGTCTCAGATATTCACTGCTGTAGGTGTGGTGGCCATTTTTTGCTTCAGCCCATGGCTGGCCTATAGCCCATACCAATACATAGCTGCTGCTATCCTCATTTTTGTCTCCACCAATGTCCTTGAAGGTGTTGATCCCCATATGCATTTTCTCCGCAGTCTACATGAGTTGTCCCTGATCATCCTGGTGTCTTGCTTAAGGGTTTAGGGTTTAGAAAGATCAAAAAAAAGATGTTAATAGACAGACAGTTGCTTTTCGCTTAGTGTCAAGATCATTGAGCAAAAGATTGCACAAAGAGGTAAGCACAAGTTTTCAATTGTCTGCTATGGTCCAACTGATGCCATAAGGTACACCTGCTCTTAAGGGAAGATGGCCACAATCTGATGTGTTCTTTTGGGCAATGAATGTGCAGGCGTGAATATGTCATTACTGTCAAAAGTGATGTCACCCCGGTTATCGATGGGAGTCTTCAATTGTGGGCTTTTGTCAACAGAAGCTGGCACTCTTGCAAGGGCACTGGCAGATGGACTCATAAGTGTTGTTGGAAGAGGAGGCCAGGCCAATCTACTGAACTTCACTATGATCCCCACACTTTCAATTGTAGTTTACACCACAATATACACATGGGTGGGCTATTACACCCTGTATTGATTGTTTTCCAGTTGCACCACTTTTCAAATTGGAGGAGGAGCTAGCCAGCCTCTTGGTGAAGCTGGTTTGAGTGTCAAAACATCCATTCACAGGATTGCCATTGCAAGCCTTTCCCAATTTTGATCTAGCATTTTATTTACCAGTTTTTACAAGTCACAAGCTATATTTGTGCCTACAAATAAGTTCCTAATTGTAGGATCGGCAAATCCTTTTCTCTTCATTTTACAATCACAATGTGGACTCCATCTGGGTGGGTCACTGAAAATTTAGGTAATATTTCAGGCAATCTCAAATCTCCATGAGGCTTGATGTTGCTAGTGCCAGAAAAGATGTCAGGGTCCACATCCTGATCCTCACCTGAAACAGTGAGATTCTTGAAATGAAAAACTGTGCCTGACAGAACTAGTCCTGCCCATTGGCTCGAGCAACATATACTTCAAATCTTGATTCTTATTTCATTTACAACTCATTTCTTTCTTCATCAGTCTAAAAGGTCTCTCTTCAAAATCGAGCAGGATGGACATTATAGAACTTGGCCTGTTTGAGATAATATTATAGTCTCTGAGCTGGAAACAGGATCCAATCACTTTTTTAATCAAATTTCTGTGTTATTTACAACTCCTGGGATGCAAGGTGGAGCTCCATGATGATGATGACAATAAAAATGGATTGGTGATGAAACACATGGGCACAAAGTTAAACTCAAGACGCTTCTCAATTGAGCTTTCAAATTCTAATCCAGAAGTTCTCTGTAGCATTTGTGTTGCTTCTTAACAAGTGATCTTGGACTGTAGTATTTGCTTGTCTGAGCTACAGAGCAATACCAAATTATTATTAGGACCTCATTTGTACTAATCACATTCAGCTGAAGTTTTTGTCATTGTAGCCCATATATATGCACATATTATAGAAATATAACATAGTACCTTTACCATTCCAGCAGTAATTAAATTATTTTTTATGAATGTCAAATTTTCTCAAAATCAGGTGCTTGCAATGCTGAAAGTTCTAGAAATTTGCTTGACATTACTATTGATTGCTTGCCCGAAAGCTTGGTGGTGCAGTGTGCCTAAGTAGTGCAAAATTACTTGGCATTTTCTTTTTCCAACCTCAACTGTAGGAATTTCAGGAATTTGTTTTTTACTGCCAAAGTGAAAAATGAAAAAAAAAATCAAGAAGATGCTGGAACCCTATGATTCCACAATTCACAATTCCTGGAAAACCTTGTTCAAACTAGCTACAAACTCATCTGCTATGGGAGTTGTGAACACGATTGAACATGGGGGGATGCATGCAAAAGAATACTACTGGACAAGATATCACCTGGACAAAATCCAAATCCAAGAATCTTGTAATGGGTACAATCATCACTGCCAAACCAATTCAATTGAGAATAGCAATATGGCGGTGATGTGGTCATATCTGGTCTCAGAATTAAAACCTATTTTCTGATGCAAGCAGCTAAAAGGTGTGCAGAATTTAAAGTTCAACTTGTGATCCATCACCACTTTGTATGGATGGTCAGTGGAATACACTTGCTCCATATTCATGGAAACCAGTTTTTGCATAGACCCATCATCCTACCAAGGGCCAACACAAAGTGAAAAATTCCATACATCATTGCTGCATCAGATTCATATTCATAGGAACAAAGAGGCTCTCATTTGATGCCTTCTGGCATTCCATCCCTGTCTCTCACAAAGTGAAAACTTGCATGCATCATGCTGCATCGGATTCATGTTAATAGGGAGCAAAGAGGCTCTCATTTGATGCCTCCTGGCATTCTATCACTCTGTCTAGGTGAGAGAGCAGTGTATGCCAAATGTAAAGGGTCCTGGTTGAAACAATATTCAAGCCAACACATGACAATGAATGCCTGTCCAGTGGACTACAAATTGATTTTATTAATACCCAATGCTCACAAAAAAGGATTGCTCACACAAAAAACAGTATGCTCACATATATAGATCTTGTACTTTCATGGGAGGCAAAACGCAAAAAGGCAAAGGCCTGTTTTCCCATGCAATCCAATACTGCATCCCATGATCCGGATATTGTCTAATTTTGGCATCATGGCGGTTAAGCAAGAATCTGGGTGATATGAATTTATTGTCATGGCAATTTCCTTTGTAACTCTCAGTGTTTTCATGAGTATGACACATGGCAACCCATTTTTTCCCCCAAGGAGACTATATTAGTAAAGTTGTAGGTACCATGACGCTGCAGACTTGCAGATTCCATAGTCAACCAAATTAGCAAACAAATGTATTAAGAGGGCGGCAGTTTACCATTGTGAAGTCAATTGCTTTACTTGCTAGGGTAAACTGGCCCATCACCAAACTCCGGCCAGTCATGGAGCACCCATGTAGTGCAGCAGCTCGGCCTGTGTTAGAACACAAAAAACCTAATGGGCGTATCACCAAACACTTGGTTGAGAATATTTTTGTCCTGAGTTTTTCATATTGGTGATCAGACATCAGATTTTAGTGCTTGGTATTTAAGGGTTTAGGTCAGCATATTTGTAAAAGTTTTGAATAATTTTACAAGGGCTGAGTTTGGTGATGGGCTATGAGTTGAATTTCACTATGCAAGAGCGGAGCATGGGGGTACATTTAGTGTTTGGTTATGGGAAAAAAATTGGACCAATTTACAAGGGTTCCAAGTTTGGGGTGGAAATGAGAGTTTGGTGATAGGCAATTGGATTGAACAATAAAATAACAAAAACAAGTTTGGTGATGGGTGTGTAGGTTGTGTTAAATAGCACACAACTGATCATAAACAAGGATTAGGGTTTACAAGAATTTAATAGAGGAGTAGTAGCTATACATTAATTGGGGAAAGATTTCCAATTTACCTCCAATTTTATGCACATCTCATTCTTGTCAAAAATAACATGCCCAAATTCACAAGACTATGGTGCAAATTTGAAAACACAATTCATTTTTTCAAATTCACAAGCAAAATTCTTCCAAAATGTCAGAGCTTTCAACTTGTGAGAAAGAGATAGCTTCAAATCTTTCATCAACATTTTGAGAGCGTATAGGCTAGACCAGCAAAGGGTAAGCAACATACAAATAGAGAGTTTAAATCAGAAACACAAATAGTCCTAACAAATCAACAAGAACAAGGAGGGCATCTTAGGGTAACCCCAAAAAAAAACCACAAGAGGTAGGTCAGCAAAATCCAGACAACTTTTGTTTTATATTCAAAATATGTGTCAAGTTTTTCAACACATGCAATTTTAGCATTGCCCACACCTATAGAACTTGGGCATTTCTTTTATAATGTAATTGTAGGGCAGCTTACAAAGCATAATATGTGCTTTAATGTTGATGAGTGTTTCAAAAATGAAATGAATTGCCTTCAAAGGTGAGCATTTCGTTTTTCAAAATGCTCAATAACATATTTTCCTTGTGATGCTTGGCAGGTACCTGCGGGTGCTGCAGGAAAAAATTAAGAAAAAACATGACAATTTTTATAAGGCCCTTGGGGACTAGATTTATAGGAACAGGTCAACACACAGCTCCCCCTTGTGGGCTCCTTATTCCCATTACCCACCCCCTCCCCCCTCTCGGCAAGTCTCCTTGGCCTTGACCCTGCACATAATTCCATGCTCTGGAACCTATGGCCTCTGGGAGGGTTCTTACCAGTGTTGGCCAGTCATTCGAAATAGGAACAAACCCCGTGGTCATCAGGGCAAATCTTAGTATTCATAAACATGGTTATCAAAGACCCAGTTCTAGTGTATACTCATTGTTTTCGAAAAATCAAATAACCTACCTTAAAACTACTAGTTCATGGCTGGTTCTATCATGAAAACTGGCCTTTCTTTATGGGGTTTGAAATAACTGGGACCAGCTGGTCTTTGACTCTGATTTTATTTTCAAAGAGCCAAAACCAGGGGGTCACTGTTTATAAAATAATCTAGAAATCGGAATCAGCAGCTGTTTATAAATTCAATTCACCCCCACAAGCAACACTGGTTCTTACAGACAAGAGGATTCGCCAGGTTTTCCACACAAAAGTGATCTTAGAGCATCCCCAGCAGTGCTTAGTATGAGACCCTGCAAAAATATTTCTTACAGCAAAGCTTAATTATTTACTTTTTTGCAAACCCACCCAAAAAACTGAAACTGGGACTGCAAATATGTGGGAACTACTAATAGCAAATCACGTGGACGAATCATTATGTTTGGGCAATCAAAAATAGGGAGCAGAAGCAGATGATATTTACTAGACTCTTCTTTAGCAAGTGCACAGTTTTGCTGTGCCTTTTACTAGCCTTAGCAAACTAAGCGCACATATGTTGGAGCAAAACCAATTTCCTGACCTAAACCGGCAAATTTTGACTTTGATTCAGCTGATTTTAATGTGCAAGGTCAGATGCGCTTAGTTATTTCGTACGCTTCACGCTTCCCTTACAATCACCAGAACTAATAAAGCCCCCGCTCTTGGAAACTTCCTCTTTCCCCATTTCCCCTGCACTTTCACTTTTTGCTTAACTGAAATCGGTCCTTCCATAAAGAGCACAAAAAACCTTCAGGCAGATTCGTGACGTGTCAAGCCACTTGGCGGCATAAAAAAGTCTGAAGAGATTCTGCATATGTGAAATGCAGTCCAGAACACTGCGGTTTACTAATAGTCCCATGTGACATATTTGATGACTCGACACCTGGCAAATCGGTCCCTACTAGGACCTTTCAAAGTAACCGCCATAAGCAGCACTTGAGAACAACAACTTCACTGGAACTTAAACCCTGAGATGAGTAAATTTTCTTTTTCTGCCAGCAATAAAGCTGCCCTTCTTGCTTTTCAGTTTGTGAAATGAATTTAATACTGGAGAAAGTCTTGGTTGTAAACAAGCTTATCCTTAAATCAATGTTATTGGGAAAGGGGCATTCCGTGGCATACAAGGTTATAAGTGGTTTTTAGTGTTTACCCAAACTAAAGATTTGTTGGCTCTGCCTGTAAGGGTGAGACCATGGGATGAAAACTTTGTTTTCATATGGTCTCATGTTTTGAGGAATGTTCATCTCGTGTTACTAGGAACTCTCCATTCATGTTTTGGGAACTTCATGGAACATTGCCTATTTTAACTGTTACTGATCTGAACTTGTTGGGGGCAGAGTCTCTAGATGATGAGTAGCTTGTTCAAATTGCTTTCCCATACTTAAAGCACTGACAGAAAATTTCTAGTGTATTTGGAGGGCTCACTATCAAGCAGAAAAATTTCCTCCCCTAGAGTGGTGGGCTAAATTGGGCACCATTTTTTTTCCGAAATGCATTGTCCCTTTTTTTTCAATGATACCGGCTGTTAATAATGAAAAAAATTATGCATTACCCTACTCTTAATAACCTATATGGCTCAAAGCCCCACACGAAATACTGGGCTGTTGCCAACAGACCAAGTGAACAGCCTCAATACATAGGTAGTGATAGCCAGGAAAAATGCTGGTTTTACCATTTTTGCATTTCTCTAACTTCTGTTGTTCAGTAACAATAATGACATAAACCAGTCAGGATTTTTCTACTAATGTACATTGGGGCCCATTACACTCACGACTCACACCCTAGACTTTGGGAAGGGTGTTCTTATCCAAAAAAGCGTTCCAATTAGGTACTATTCTTTGACACAAAAGCGTGTTCTGGCTACCTCAGTCCACTTGGCGGCAACAGAAAGATTTGAAATCCATTCAGCAAGTGTGCTTTCTATTGTGTGCTTTCTATACAGTCAAACTTTTCTACTTGGAGGGAGCTCTTTGCAAATTCAACAACCTGAGGGGAGATTGAACTTGTGAACTTGCATTCAAGTTGCTACTACAGGGACTCTTGTGAACTCCTCACTATAACATATGTAGGTACTAATTCGATTTAGAGAAAAACATCAGTTACCACATAGATTACTGTATTTCTGTTCATCAACTATACACTTCTAATTCATCAAATCAGGTTTTCGTTTACCAGTTAAAACCTCACAATGTTGCCACTGTAACTGACTACCTTTGACTCATTCAATACCACCTGAAAATGCTCACTGCTAATTAAACATCTCATATCTATCCCCAATAGATATGAAAGCCACTTGGGTAGTTATACAGTGTGGTTGATCTGTTGTGTGTTGTGACATTACAAATTGAAATAAAGCAATGCAATGCAATGGTTTTGGTAAGACTATCTTCCCATCACTGGTGAGATTCAAATTGAAACAAAGGAATGCAATGAAATGGCTAAGTTGGAAAGACTCGCATCCTCTCATCAGATAGCGCCCAGTGATAGGACTCAATTGAAGACAAAACATCTAGCACACCACAAATGCTCAAACTTTGAGAAGATTTTCCAAAATGGAAGCTTTCTTTAAAACGGACAAAGCAAAAAGCTGCAAAATGATTCCGTGAACAAAGTTCTAAAGGCCATGTGCAAAAGTGAAATGTCAAAACTGTTCTTAATCCAGCTGATGCTCATCCAGGAGACTCTATGAAAACTCTAGATGTCCACAAGTGGAAAGGAACTTTCTGGAAACCGGGGGAGAGGGCGAAGACAAGAATCTAGTAGACTTAAAAGATTTGAGACTTACTTATCAGAATTCATCAGAATACTTGGCGCCTCTACTAATTGCCTCCACTTATTTCTCCTCCCTAGACTTGTTGATTAAGGATTAATTGCATCTTCTAATTGCATACTAGAAGAAGATGGACCATTACTAATTTTCAGATTTGCTTTTGCCTTTGTCATTCAATCTATTGAGGTGATGATCACATAATTGATAGCCTACTTTTGCCCGTAGAGGACATACCCAGCCCTTGCCGTCCGTCCTATTGCATTGATTACCGAGCCCTGAAACACCCTCTTGTGTGATAGTCTTTAAACGTTTGCGACGTTGACGTTCTTGTGCGACCTCAACTTCACCGCCAACTATACTCGACTCTTGCAGCCCTAATGGAGGCGGCTCCAATGCTCTAACCGTTTCTTCTTCTGTATAGCTTCCCACCTCTAGTACCGTTTCCACATTTGCTTCCTCGTCGCGATCATCCTTTTCCTCCGAAGTATTGTCAATAGGAGCATCAGTTGTCTCCTTATTGAGTGGGTCCTTGTTATGTCTTGCGATCATCTTTGGTGCTCGACTAGGCATCGCCTTGTCAATATTGTGACTCCTCTTGAATTTGGATGACGAGTCATGAGGTAGTGCGCTTATATGCTGAGCTTGAATGTCTTCTTCATCTTCAATTACCGCGCTGCACAGAGCGAACCTACCCTCTTCAAGCTCCATAAAGTAGGGAGAGCTTCGTAACAGCTTGCCGACTTGCATGCGTGAAACTACTACTCCACCTTCATGGATTCCAGCTAGTCCTTGCTCCAGGATTTTGGACACTGCCTCACGTGCGGTCAAGCCGGATTTACCAGCTTGAAAGAACACCTTGTGCATTGAGCGTTCCAGTATCATATCTTTTGGAGGTTGAATATTGGCTGGATCATCGTGATTCGGAGGGCGCTGAAGAGAGGCAGTTGTAGCAACCATGGATGCTGGAACAACCGAGTCAGCAATATCTTCTTCTGCAAAAAAAATAAAAAATCTCAACCATTCTTAATGCTTACATAGTCAGTGAAATTGGAAAAAAGTAATGCTGCAATATATCATGGTATATCACCAACTATGTACCATCTTGTGAGCCGTGAATGCTCATTGCAATGCTATTTTCCTGGCCACATTTCGAAGTGTTCTTATCTCAGTACAATATAAGTTCTAGCTCTCGGATCAGTCACAAGCTTACCAGCTATTGTAGACTGGACATAATTTATCTCCCCAGGACTCAACCTGTGGCCACATGAGCAACCCCAAACACCACCTATGATTCCTTACCTTGATGTACTTCCAATGATCCTTGCTTTCTCATAACAACTCTGACATGATCATATGAGCAAAACATCTGATCACAAGAGGAAAAGAAAAACAAATTTAATGAAGATTCCGGTAGAGCTGCTCCAAGCCTGCTTCTACATCGAGGTCAATAGTGAATGTATGTGTACAATGTTAAGAACAACTTGCAGACTACTGAGTATGATGAGCCTACAAGAAGTGCCACTGTTTTGTATTCTCTCGATATGCGAAGATTGCATCGGTGATGACATCAACAGATACAACAGCTTTCACGCCTTAACTTGCATAACTGGCTTGCTCACAGTCGTAGTACAGTTCTACATCACTCTTAATTTCCAAATTTTGTACAGTAACATCAAGAACAGTGTCAAAGGAAGAAGTATTGTACCTCATGGAACTTTGTGATGGCGCGATGCGTCCAGCAGTCCTTGATAGCACGAGCGCTTCCGAGTCCTCCCGAGCGATGGCCAGATCCTGCCGCGACATTGCAACATGAAAACCAGGATTGTCAATCGTGCCAAGTGTTCCAGGTGCAATAGGACCCCTTGAATTGCATAGCAAACTGTGGACATTGTCTAGAAGCAAAACTAATATTGCGCCCGATAATACTGACTTAAGCTTTTTTTTTCCTCTGCAATACGCAAATATATGCATACTTGAACTTCTGATACTAGTCCAGTGAAAGAGAAAACAATCTAAGTGTATTTGGAGAAAGCGAAAAAGGCTCTCGCTGATTGATTAAATGTTCTCACACCGCCGCAAAAAATCTGCAAATCTGCAAACATGTTTCACTGAACATGCAAGTCGTTGTCTGACTCCAACAACATATAGGGACAAAGGAAACTCATTACCGATGTTGAGCGTATTAAGAATTGCAGTATAGGAGCAAAGAAGTCCTTACTGTACATAGCATCAGATCAGCCAGAAAGGAGTAGGGAGAGAGAATGTCCTTACTGCACCATATTTTCAATGCATGCATAATGTTTCCAAGACCAGCCTTCTCCTGTGCACAGATAAGACAGGAAGACAACCTCTCCACCAAGGCAGGCATGATGTCATGTCTCAGCCCCCAGTGCCCACAGAGGATCATATAACCAGTACTCTGCAGACAGAAGCTATGGTAAAAATCAATTTTCCTAAAAGGTTGATCATCAACCTGGAGTAGACACAGCTTAATTCCAGCAGCACCTGTCACAGCACTTGATGAAGAAGTTGAGTACTACCAGATCAAACAACCATTGAATTTACAGCCTGACCTACTGGTGAGAACTACATTGTGTCAGCTTGTTGTGAAAGATCTTTTTGTTTTTGGGTCCTGTCAGTGCCTCCTGCTTTGACAAGTCTAACCTTTGAAGGTTGTTTGAGCGAAGTTTACAGCCAAATTATCAGAAAGACATAATCTGAAGAATGACCATCACACGACACCTGATGAATTGAGCATCCCTGTACTGCGTAGGAAGAGCGATTCGTAAGCTTTCAGGCATGAGGGGATTCTAGTGTTTGAAAACAAAGTGAAAACGGACGTCGACTTACTGAAGATGCGGCGGCAGCTGTTATATCAGTCTGCCATGTCTTTATTGCCGTCATTTTTGTAGGCTCGTACCGCGATGTAACACAAGCTTGTAATGTTTCCACGCCGCCCTCTTCAACCTGCTGATGAGCAATAACTCTACAACCTGTCGATCAACATTACAGTTCCAATATTGTTATCCGAAAACAAACAAAATCTCTGTAATATGGATACACACGACCTGGAGACCTTGGAACTCAAATATCAAGAGGAGTGAATATTGCAAATGTTAGATTTCTGGTTGTCAGAAGGTTAGAAAAGCTGCTTGATCGGCCCCTTATCAGACCTGGATCATCAGAAGATTTGCTAGATCTCTCCACAATTTGCCCAATCAATCCACGTCCACTTCTGGCCTCCTCTGATCCGGCCGGATCGGCGAGCGCAACATCGTCTTCAAGCTGTCGTGGTCGATCCGCCTTTCGATCCATTGCCAATTGGGAATCTATAGCAACCTGAATGGATGCTGCTTGTGTCCGTGCTTCAATATCGATGTCATGATCGGCTTCTTGGACCAGTACTACAGACCTCTGGACGTCACTGACCGGCTTGGGTATGCTTGCATCGCTTCGTAAAAGATGATCGACTACGTCGGAATCTCTTGCAACGCTTGGTTCTCCGCCTAAATTCACATCACTCCCCGAGCTTCCGGTCAAGGAAATCATCGCCCGCGGCACCGTGGAACTTTGTCGATGTTCCGATGTAGCAATGATTGTTGGCGTGGAGTCAGTTCCAGATGCACAAGAGTTGTACCTCTGGATCGCATAACTACCAGCATGTGGAACAGGCGCTAAACTACCTGAGGAAACACTAATAGCTGTATTCATAATAGATTGATTGCTTGCAATTGCTGGCTCCAGCTTCTCACCTGCAGACATCTCCTCTCCTGCATGGAAGAATTCTTCCCGCTGTAATTTCAACAAACCTTGCTGCTCACCAGCTGCTTTAGGCGAGACATCGGGAAGGGGAAAGGTACTCGAGGCCGGCGCAATTGCTGATGATTCTCCTGCAAAGGAGATAGATTTCTGGCCTACATTCCAGGAGCTTAGATACTCCTCTAGACCGACATGCGGCTCGGCGGGCTGAAATCCCTTTGTATGCCATAATTTATCTAACCAAGTGAAGGAACCAGGTCGCGTGGAGGACTGCGATAATTCCTCCGCGACCAGGGTCCCAGAGCTACTTTCGTGCACAGCCTGACTCTCGACTTGCTCAGCTAATTCCCTCACCACTGCAGTTTGTTCTTGGACGCCCGGATTAACATTCAGGGGCTCAATAGTTGCTACTGATTCTTCGACTCCCCCAGCAGCAGCAGCAGCAGCAGCCGGCAACGAAACAGGCAAATTGGCATCGCTACTACTAGTGTTGGGAGCGGCAGCTGATGCAGGAGCTCCTCTCTGCTGCCGCTTACGGATCCGCATCGCAGATCGAGAGCTCTGAAGGTCCGACCAAAATTCCCTTCCCTTCTCAAAAATATCTCCTCTCTTCTCTCTCTCTCTTTCTCTCTCTCGCACTCAACTATTTGAGTGTGCAAGTAAAGCCGGCAACTAGCTAATGCCGGACATCATCATCCGCTGCGTATTATTATTATTAAATTACATCTACATGGGCCTGTCGCCGACCAAAAACTTTTGAACTTTTTCGGCGTGGCAATGAGACAATGTTTGGATTTGCCGCAAGGGGTCGGTCCCTCCCGCGCGTGCTGCCCACCAAATTGGCTATTAGCAACACCACACCACACTGAAAAGATTTTGTTCCGAGGTAATGAGGCGAAGCCATGTGGAAGGGATGGAATGTCCCACGCAAACCGGACAACTGTCACTTCATCCCAATTCCACGCTCACACGGATTGACGTCGTTAAACATTGAATGTTAAACTGGAAGCCGGCAGGCGGTTAAAGTTTCCCGACATTTGTCCCCCCCGGGCAGCAAGTGGGATTTGTTGCTCGCCCTAAAACCCAAATGATTCCTGCTTCGCGGACAAAACCAAATTCTTTAACACAGGAATGGCCGGCCGCGTTAGGAATCCGATTTTCGACTGTGGTTTCTGCGACCGTTCCTCCCCAGTTTCTTCACTACCTCCTTTCGTTCGTGCTTTCTTCGAGTGTAGCAAAGGGGAACTCACCTTCCTTCATTCCTTCCTTCCTTGGTCCTTGCAACTGACTATGGTAGTTTTCGCTAGGTGTCCGCCTCCCAGGAGCTTTGCTTTGCTCCGGTCAATCGAGCTCACTGGACCAGCTCGTGCTTGAGCAGGCAGGAAATCCATTATTGTACCTTTTTTTCTTTTTTTCCTGTTTTCTGAGACACAAAAGAACAGACTTCAATTGTCAAGATACTTTTCCCCGGACCCACAAAACGTGAAGTCCAGGCTACAAAGGCTCTGAGTGTGATTCTGCTGCCTTTTGGAGTAATTTGTGTAATGTGTTTTTTTATAAAAGAAATTCCTCCCCCTCTCATGTGTTTCTTTCCCATTAGGAAATATTGGCTGGGTTTACATAATTGGAGGAGGGGTGGGGTGTTCCTCCTGAACTAAGTGCCCGACTGCGGTGGAGTCAAGAGGGCATTATCTGATGTAAAGCATTGACAGAAAAATACTTTCTAATATTTTCCTGCCATGCCCAGCATTGTATCCTCTGAATATAGTACAAGAAAAGAAATTGAAATGTCTGCTCCAGGGGGCATTTTGCTTTTCAAAATGCTGTGGCCTTTGCTGAGGAGAAATTCCACTGGATGAGACATGTTTCACATACACTAGAAATTTTCTGCCCGTGCTTTAAGTTACCTTGCATTAAAGTTATATAATCCTCGTGGAGAGCTTTTTAGCTGTGCAATCAAATCCTGCTTGAAGGACAGCACCTTTTGGGAGTTTCTGCTGCATAGTTCCCATCAGTGAGTTTTACTAATAACACTCCCATGATCAACTGTTGTGAACCTGGTAAAATCAACAGTTCATCAGACTTTCAAGACTATGAAACAAAGGCAGGGGCTAGTATTGTAGGTTTGGAATTTATCAGATTAGGTGCAGGTAGGCAGATGTTTCTGAAATGTCTGGAAACAGACTTTGCATGAAGGTGGCCCAATCTTAAAGTTTCAAAAAATAGGTTCACACTTTTACCAACTACTAATTAATAGCATGTTCTTACAAGAGTGGAAGCCAAATTGGCCCAATAAGTATTAAGTAGGGGTACTTGTTATCAGCCTTTGTGTTTTGGTGCAATTTTTTTCCGAAATGAAAAAAATAAAATAAAAAAGAAATAATTTATTTTCTATTAATGTTTTCTGAAATTTTTTGCCAAGTTTCAAAAAAGAAATTTATTTTTTTGGTCACATTTGTACTTTGATTTTAGTTTGGTAGCATTTTTTTCAAATTAATTAATTTACTATTTTAGAACCTCACGATTTAATTTTAAATCCCTCTTGGGATGCAATCCAATGCTGCTACATCATAAAATTGAAAAAATGTGTCACTGCTCTTAAAACATCAAAAATGGATGGCATGCATTTGAAAGTCCATAACGTAACGATGGTGACATCTTGGCACTTTGTATGAACAGAAAAAAAGTTTCAAGGCTTTTGACCATTAGAATTTTGGATATTATAAGATTCCAATCCCGCGTGGAAAAAAAATTGGAAAATTCTGGGAGCAACTTCGCCCTTTGGACTCCTACAAGATAATGATTTTATTTGATTCACTTGATATTGTCGATTTGTGATATTGTAAAGCTGAGTTTCAAAATGTGGCCAACTCCAACTTTTAGGCTGGGCCCCCATTTGGTGACCTGTTTTACAAACATGCCATTTGCTAAACTAGTAAACTAAAATTGTTATCATTTGGGTCCCATGATTTTAAGGTTTTCCAATTTGAGCTCCACCTTGCTGTGCACTACCAGTGACAATCAACTATTTTACGTTTTTCTTATGTTTTCATATGATTTTTAATAATTCATCATTATTTATGTCAATGTCAAATTTAAATTAAATTAATATACATTTCATGAACATGAAAAGACACGTGTTAATTTTTTTTTTCATATTCATGTTGGTGAATAAAGAAAAAAAGTGAGATAATTATAAAATAAAGGTAGTTATTAGGAAAGGTGAGAGATAGTTATTGAGAAAATTAATTTAAAAATTTATTAAGAAAAAAATGTAATTAGGCTTTAAAATGAGGTAGTTATTGTTTAAATTATCTTTGGAATGGTCCATGAAAAATCATACGAAGGATTCAATAAATCCTCCTCCATATACGAGTTCTGGTTACTCATCACTGGAATTCATATGGTTAGAATGTAAGCTTTGTCAACTAAGTACCACCCAACAAACTTTCAGTCATTATGGAACAAGCCTGAATGAATCACCTTATGTTTCATATGTGCCTGTTACTCAATAAACAGTTCAAATTATTGCACAGGCAAATCTGTCAAATGGTTTTGACTGTTGGACTGCATACCTCACCCTTTATGCTCGTTAGTTCCAGTGACAAGTAATCGCAACTGGTACATAGGGGGTGTTTTTGAAATCCTTTGTGTGATTGTCCGTGGACCATTCATTATAAAGACAATTTCAAAAATTCTCAAGCCTAACTATTTCACTTCTTTCTTAATAACGACTTTCTTTTCCTATTAACCTTCTTAATAACTATCTCCCACCTTTCCTAAAAGCTACCTCACTAACTCATTACGTTTCAAAATCCCCCAACCTGGATATGAAAAAACAAATTAACACGTGTCCTTTCATGTCCATGAAATGTATATTAATTTAAATTAAATTTTAACATTGACATAAATAACGATGAATTATTGAAAACCATATGAATACTGTTTTTTTTTTAAAAAAGGTCGATCGTCTCTGGTTATTCACAGCAGTGCAGAGCTCAAGTATATAACTACAATGGGCATGTTAAAGATCTCAAGCTTAAAGTTGCAATTAAATTGCAAAAGGAGCACTAGCTAGATAGAATTCATGTACAACCATCAATACAAATTTAGCTGTAATGTGCAAATTCTGGTTTTGATTGCTCAGTCCTACATTTTACTACAATTTCCTCCACTACTAAAATTTTAGGCTTCCCCACATAAGCCCTCAATTAATCTCTAAATTTGCCTGGAAGCAAGTAACCCCTTCAAAAATAAGTCCAATTTCAATAGTATCTACAGGACAGCTTCTTGATCAGACACTGCAATAATGCAAAGCTGTTAGTGATGCTACCTGCCGTTGCAAGCATTTTCAACCTGCTGTAAAATTAACAATAAGCTTAGATTCTTGGTTAATGACTCACATTCAAATCAAAACTATGCTGTCCTGGTTCTAAAGCTGTGGTGTTGTAGAAGAATTAAGCTCTCTCTCAATAGGCATCAAGATCCTAGCACAGAAAAGAGTTACCACTCAGAATCAAAAAATTTCCTGCAGGCCATTGTTTCTGAGTACAAACTCTAGAAATCTTTGCTGCTGAAATAGGAACTGAAGACAAAATCCTTAAGAAAAACCCACTAAACTGCTCACAAAAGTAACCACAGACCTAAGATTGGACAAGCAATCTGCATTCAGATCAAAGAGCCATCCAGCTTCTTTTTTGGCTGGTTACTTCATTTCAATCCCAAGTGTTGGATCCCGAGATACAAACTCTTTTCTGCTGGATCAACCATCCAACAAGATTTAAGGTCATGGACAACAAATCTGGCATCCCACTCTGATAACATTACCAACATGAGCTTGGCAGTAGATATTCAACACCTCACCAACAAAGAAAGTATATAAGTTTTGCAGCCTGTGTTACTGTGCTTGTGTATTACCTCGGGTAGGCACAAAACTTGCTTGCAAAGTAGAATACAGTGGGAAGATGACAATGGCCCACCCATACCTAATGGAATAATTCCACGCAAGTGAGCAAAATCTTGAGTAGCACATGGAACCAGGTCCAACAACTCCCACTAGTCTCAGATATTACCTCACTGCTTGTCACATAGGTAGTGATACCAACAAAACGATACTATGAAAGGCCATCAAGCTTTCTGGGCAAACTTTGTGGTGATCCCATAAAAAAAACAGATGAGCAAAATAGTCAACCACTGCCATAATAGACAGAAGACTAATGATTACACACAGGCCTGGAGTGATTTCCTTTAAGTCACATGCACAGAATCACATTGAGTGACATGAACATACACATTCCACTTCAAAGCAGCAAACAAGGACAAGAAATAAGAAGTATTCAACCAAGAAAACAGAGTCCCTAGAAGATGCGACAAATACCCAGAGAAACCCTACCGCTGTGCACCCAACCAATATGTCTCCCTCTCTAGGACAAGAGACAAAGACATAACTTCATCATCACCTTATGCATGGTCCAAAAATGACTGTAGAGTTCATCAAAGGATTAGTCACTAGAAACCACAATAGGCTTTTCATACAGCAAGAAGTCAAAGACAATCCCATATGTGGTTATGGTAGGCATGCAAATGAACAGAATGACATTGCAAAGTACTCACCAAGCTCCGAAGCAGAAAAAAAATGAAGGCTGTTCAGAGTTTTGATCGAACTCCGCTACTACTCTTGAAGACATATGGGAAGAATGTTTACACCTTGAGTCTTTTGAAGACCTAAATCCATAAGCCAACAAAGTGTATAATATCTCAAGCCCCCTCTCCGACACCGCTACTATGGAGAAGAAGAAAAACCCCGACGGAGCCTGGTCTAAACCCCTGCCAAACCTGGAACTCTCGGTAAGGCTTTTAACGGTAAGATTTCTGGAAACGAGAACGAGCACCACGGCCTCCGAATTTCTTGGGCTCGCACCGACGAGGATCAGCCACGAGGAGCGTGCGGTCGTACCTCAGGAGCACATCCTTGATCTCCTTCTTCGACTGCTCATCCACAAACTTCTGGTAATAAGCTACAAGCGCCTTGGCGATGCTCTGTCTGATTGCGTAGATCTGTGAAGTGTGACCTCCTCCCTTCACTCGGATACGCATATCAACACCGGAGAATTTCTGGCGGCCGAGCAGCAAGATAGGCTCGAATGCTTTGTAACGCAAAATCTCCGGCTCCACGAGCTCAATGGGACAGCCATTGATCTTGATCAGGCCACGCCCACGCTTGCAATACGTAACGGCCACCGCCGTTTTCTTGCGCCCAAAGCACTGCACAGACTCCATAGCCAAAATGGAGATCAAGACCTGCGAGACAGAGAGCGAGAGCGCTCGTAGTGCAGACAACTTGGTGTGATGAAGAAAGAGAAGATGTGTACGATAGCGGCGGTATTTGTTTCCCAAAACTTCTACAAACCCTAACCCTAGCCCTAAAGCACTCATCTCGCTACTTCCAACCCTAAACAAATCGCCATGCTCTCTCCTCCCGACTACTTTTCTAATTTTCTTAGTGTTCACCTGTTTTGTGCTAGTTCCGTTTCCCTCGTTCCTGCGATTGATTTTGTTTGCATCCAATCCCAGCATCACATCCACGGTTGGAGATTCTTTGGAAGATCTGCCTCTCCTTTTTTCCACCTGATATTCTGAGAGATGAGTGATGAAAGAAGGGGATAAGGAGATTAATGCTGTGAGAAAGCTTCTATGGTTTCTCCAATTCTTCTGAAAAGAAAGGGTGCGTTCTCAGTTAGGTGCTTCTTCTGGGATGATTGAGGATTGGTTTCATAATGTTCTAAACCTTCTCTTTTCTTTTCAGCAACTGAGGGTTTTGATTCTGAGCATGCGGGCCCCATTTTGGTTCTGAGCATTACCCCAGACGAAAAGTTTCAAGTCCATGTTATGATCTCTAGCAGCAACTTGCGTGTTGCACTTCTGGTTGTGTTTTCCTGTATTACGATATGCATAGATAAGTTCTCAAGGTAGGCATTGTCAATAAGCCTTGTAACTGGCTATGAAGGAATTGTCAAGGACATAGATGCGGCAAATGTTAATTTCTCGAGACATGGCAACATCTTCTTTGAAATGGTTTCCAGTCGTTTGAAGTTCTATGTACATATGTAAGTGCAAGAATTCCATGCTTGCCAAGGTTTTGCAATGCAACAGGATAAGCATGAGAAGTTTGGCATGTCAATGAAGGTTGCAAACTGCAACAAGTCTGAAGGTATGCTTCTAGTTTAGTGTTATTGACTAGTTCTTTTTAGTTCCGTGGATCTTTCAGTTATGCAAAATTTCATTGACAGGATATCAGAGCTGGTATAGGGGATTTTCTGCATAATCTATCTAATGGTGTCCAACTTGACAATTCCACACCAAAACTCTTTCATATTTGTCTTTTCAGGTATCATCACATGTGGAAATTGAACGATTTTGTCCTCTCAAGCAACACCAACACATATTTGAGTTCAGAAGGTCACATTGCATTGAATAAACTTGCTTAATCCTCTTTGAGATTGATGAATTTCATGAATTTCTTGGTGTGATCAATACGTCAATTTTTTTAATGTTTTTAATAGTGAAGATTGAAGTTCATGTTCTAAAATTAATGAAACTGGAAATGGATGTCATGAATTCATGATTGAATTTTATTTTTTAAATTGATATTGTAGGATTCCAGGAACAAATGAAGTATATTAATATTTTGACCTTATGTCAACTGATCATCACTGGTAGTGTGGAGCAATGCAGAGCCCAAGTATGATATGGGTGATTTATGAGTGGTATAGATGAAGACCCTGACCATCAACATTGAATGTAAATGCTGGGTATGTCTTGTCCAAAGAAAATCTGCTATCTGGTTCATTACTGAAAAATATACTAAGAATCATGATGGTGCATATCATGATTCATGACAGTACTGTGACTGGTTATAATCAAACCAAGTCTATTGAATGGTGGGTAACATAATGTTTTGCATACTGTGTGTAAGTGGTGCAATTTTGGGCCAAATCAAGAGAGGTTGTATCGTCACCAATGGAGCACCTCACACTCCATTATCAGGTTCAGCTTGTAATGCATGTTTGCTTTACTGTGCTGTTGATTTTATAGAATTCACATCTTGTGTTCAGGTTGAACATTTAGCTGAGCTGTTATGTTCATGCAAAGTAGAAAGAAAGAGAGAGAAAGATCAACTCTAATTTGGAGTTGTAAGGCTTGTAAAGCAGACAAGTTCTTCAACCTACTCATGAAAGAATCAAACATATACACAGCATGAGCGAAGGTGTGGTTGTCAAGTTGAATGACAAAGGATATAAGACTCAGACTGGGGTAGGCTGGTCAGTGCATTATATTTGATCAGATGGTGCACTTCCCATTTTCAAAACCTTGGTGTTTGCATATGACCTGCGTCGAGCATTAGATCAACAGTATCACTTTTTTACGCCATAACGACTCCTCTGTTTGTTTTTTGTCAATCGTCCTAAATCTACTTGAGGAAATGTTGGTATCAGTGCTGAATTTGCTTGGGACTACTTGTCAGTATGTAGATTTAGACCCAGCTGAGGGCTGTGTAGATGGAAGCATATGTGTATTTGTGACCTTGTATGGTGACACCAGAGCAAACCAACAGCCACCAACACACCATCATTGGAAGCTTGTTGTGACTCAATCGTGGATGAACCCTGACTGAGTTGTCTTCAGGTTTCACCTTGGTAACGTATCATGTAAAGCATAGGTCATGTAGGTAAGCATGTAAGGTAGTTTTGAATGTTTTCATGAGCCTAGAATGAATCCCATAGTGGCGAATCTGACAACATTTGGATAGGATTCTCAAAGAGTTGCATCCTAGTTTAAGCACAGTTTCAATGTAGTGGAAAGCAACTTGGAAACATTGATGAGATACCAATGTACCATTATATGGTCATTATGGAGGGTACTAATGAGATACCAATGTATCATTATATGGTCATTAAGTAGTATGCATGTTCTGCATTTTATCCATCCATTTGTGAAGCATCACTGTATTGGTCTATGGAACTAATTCTACATTTAAAAAGATTTGAATGCAATATCGTCTTTTTCCTATGTTAGGTTAACCTCTTTTTTGTTAACTATGTTTCAGTTGGGAGGGATCAATTGTTACATTGATCATGCACTTTTGGAACCACCTCTAACTTGACATAGTTCCTCATAGAGTGGCTCACACATTTGCCAACAGTTTGTGGTCTGAAGAGTCTGCATCCACCTTAATTGAGGGTTGAACTTCAACAAATGTAGGCAGCTCCATGTTCTCATCAAATTACATGAGAATCCCTTTGTAGCTAGCTGGAAGGGTGTTCAAAACTTGTTCCACCAGGTTGAAATTGACTCTTCTTTAGTGCTGGTAAGCATAAACTTTACTTCTTCGATCTTCTGCTGAAATCTGCCACATAACCTCACTCACCCAATTGAATTGTTGTTAGTTTATCTTTCAGCTTGTCAAGTTGAGTGGCAATACTCAAGATCATATAGGGCTCTGCAACACATTTTCAAACGTTCATCAAGCCAAACAAGTGTTGGCAAGATATGATTCTTGACTACCAAGTTCAAGGCTATGAGAGCCTTAATTATTGTTTGGAGGCTTGTCCATGTCCACATCAAATTTGGCAACAGACACATGTAAAAATCAGCTCAATTTTGATCCTTTTTCATCCTTTGAAAGGGTCCAACTAGAATTTAGAACACTAAATAGTAAATACCATGCTTGTTAATTTAAGGAAGAAAGAGTCTGGTTTTTGTGTACATGTGTTCTTAATGTCCAAATACATGGCATGACTACATTTTAAATATGATCATCCATCATGATATGTAGCACAATTTGCAAGGGCATCTTCATAGTGTAATGAGCACAACCACCTTAACCACTATTAATTTAACATGCTTTAAAGTGATGAGCTAAACTATTGATGAAACTGTGTGATGTATTTATACAACAAATTTGTCTACAGTATATCATTGATTAATTTGAAATGAATAGATTATGAATATACAATATTCAAAAAACATATGATAAAGACTATAACCAATGATTTTAAGTATAGTTTAAGCAATGGTTAGCAATGTAACCATTGCACAAGGAAAAATGGTAACAAACTGAACAACAAATTTCAAATTGCCACATAAGCTTTTCAGCCCTTTCTTTGAACTAATTAGCATGCACAACCATTCTTGAGACCCTAGATGTATATTGTTTAATAATTATTGTTCCTTCATGGGAAGGGGCAAACATTTGACAATAAATTTGGATGTGAATTAAATAATGATATCGCTTCAAACACAATACATTGATGAAGCTGCTTTAAGTTCTTGCTAATGAATGAACAAGATTCATCAAATTTATATTCATCCAGCCATTGACAATTGCTCAAAGTTTGGAACTACCCAGAAAGTATCATAACTACATCTTCTATGTAGGAGAAAGCCTTGACAGTGGGGCATTACACATGCAAACCATGCAGAACTCCAAGGTCAACAGGTGTAATGCGCCAATGTTGGGGTTTTCTTGTTTTAAAAAATCATACAGTGGACATTACCGAAAATTTAATGCTAATTATACTAGCAAGGATGCCTACTATGTTTTATTTAAATGTTAATGCATTGACTAGTCTACTAGCCCAGGTTTTATGTATTCAGTGCAAGTAAACTAAAGTGGACAAAACAACAAATAAAAGTTCATTTCTAATGTACTTGAATTAGCCATAAAATTGACCATGAGACTTTCATTTTTTTAATGTTTTATTTCATGTTCAATTTGGGCCCACCATGTTAAATGCATTTAAAACTCCTTTCTAAAAAAATCAAGAAAATCAATTTTTTATGTGTCTATATGGACTTTGTACAATATTTCAAATGCTACATATTTGATGTCATGTAGCAGATTGTTTTCTATTTCAAGAGTAATGTGAAAAGTTGGTTGCATGTGCTTAAGAGCCCAGGAAAATATAGCACCATTTGTTGATGTTTGAACTTGATGGCTTTACATGCTCAAGTAAAAAAATTGTTGGAGTTTGTAGAGGAGTGATTTGGACAACTTAAAACAATCTTTGCTACCATTGATTCCTCCAACAGTTGATAAAAAAATCAATCAATATCCAAAGATATGGAGCATTTGAAGGTTATGATTTTAATGTTGTTAACATCATTAGTGTCGACAGTATGGCAATGCCCATTGACAAAATTTGGCAAAGGATGTGGTGTTGGCATTAGCGGAGGTAAAGTCAAAGTGATCCTCCCAAACTTCACAAACACACATTATTTTAATTTAAGGGTGTTGTTGGTAATCTCCACACCTTAGTCCTCATCACATTGGATCAAATGGTGTTGATGAAGGTTTGAAGCCTCAGGATCTCCAGCAAGCTCAAGAGTTTATCAAAAGCTACTTTTGATCATAATGATAGATGTTGTGATGAAGAATTTAATGATTCAAGTTAATGTGAGTAAGGTGGATGAAATGAAGGTGTATTTCCTCTCATTTTCATAGAACTAGTGTAAGCTCTAGTGCCTAAAGATGAAATAATTTACGTAATGGGGAGAATTTTATGGAACATGTTTTAATGTCACCATTGGTTGAAGGCATGGTGGGAAGCATTGGTCTAAGGGTACATTCATGGTTGGGGTACCATAGTAGGAACCATGAATCCTCCAAGACTATCCAAAAAAAATTCAAAACTCTTATGTCCACAGGCCTACTTTTAGGTATTAATTTGAATTTGTCATAGGGTGTCCCCATTCCTGAGTTCACATGTGTGACTAGATGAATAGGCACACGCCAACATGTTGGAGCAACTGGGTGTGTTGTTTTTGGGTTTTTGTTTCATCTTCCGTCCAAATGCGCTTGTTTTGATGCATCATTCCCCCCTTAATGAACATACACTATGCTTGTGCATCTGGCTCCAACTTTCCCTCCAACACGCAAGTTTGAACACATTAAATCACACATGTTTGAAGATTTGCTTCCCATGCAAAATTCCTACACAAGTTGAGGCCTGACACCATTGCCACTTCAATGATATATCCATGGATTTTTTGAAATGTGTTTACCTTTGTCCTTTGTTTCATGCATGTAGAGTTGTGCATGCACAAGAAACATTTTCAACCTCAAATCTTACATTGCCATACGTGAGTCAAAGCTCATTTTGAGGTATCTAGTACATAGTAACTTCGCATGGATACTAAATTACATGTAATTTGCACTGTTACAATTAATTAAGGTTTCAAAATTTGCAAGTTTTACATTTTACCTAACAAGGATCCTTGTTGCCATGGGTTTGGATAAGGATGGCAAAGGTTCCTCCTACATTTGATGCTTCGTGGTTTGTTAAACATCAAGGTCTTTGTAGTGATGGTGAAGATGTGTTGTCATTAACAAGTGCTAATGTGAACATTGAAAATATAAACAATTTTTTTGGGCCTAAATTGAACAAGAATGGCTAGAAATACAATGATCGCCCAGATGCAAAAACGGTAAAATTGATAAAGAAGATTCATTGTTTGGTCATTGAAAAAAACAAAGTCTGCAACAAGCAACTCACAGTGTCGTTTGCTAAAGCCATTGTTGCCAAATCAAAAAGCAAGCATGTTTATTAGGCAGCTTTTGGTGTTCACCTCGTGAAGCAAAAGTCAATTGTGAGGAATGTGAAACAAGAGGCAACAAGGATCAAAACAAGTAAAATTAGCGCAATGGGTTTTAAGAACCAACTAAAGAATGAACCAATAGCAAAGTTTGGCCACACCATTTCTCAAATAAAAGAGTAAATGAGTCTTTTGTTGAGCGAAATAAAAAAGCCCATGGGCCTTATTTTGGAACAAACGAAAGGTCCAATCAAAGTTGAAAGGATGAAAGTTGCACCACCCAATTTTTCTACCTTAACATCAAAGAGTAAAACACCTTCCATCTTGGTCTGTATTAAAAATAGATGCAATTAAAGATCTTTTGTAGTCTTATAAGGAGTTTTTTGAGCATATGAAAACCAAGATAGAGAAATTGAGTGCAAAAAGGAGTGATCTTGAAGGTCAACATAAACAAGTTGAATATGCAACAAAGGACATGCAATTGATGCACTTGCAGGTTCATAAAAACTTTGAAAAACACAAATCTTGAATCTAGTCCTTACAATTTACCTTAAAGGTTAGTGAGGAGAAGGAATTTGGTTTGAAGCTCAAAATACAAGATTTGTCAAGATTTACAAAAGATGAGTTGGAAAGAAAAAAGTCCAAAAAAGACCTTGCAAAGTGTAGAGTTCAAATTGTGAGTGAGTTAGACAAGTTGAATGATGAATATATTGGTAGGAGCTTGAACTTAAAAAATGAAGATCGATATGGCTAGAAGCTCCAATTCTATGAAAAGGAATTGAAAGTTTCAGAAGGGAGATTGTCTACTTTTGAAATATTGAGCATGGATGTCAAAGTGTCACCTTGGTACAAAAAGAAATACAAACCATTGGTGACCAAATAAAAAAGATGAATGGAGATGGGGGGGTGAATCTTTATCCATTGCCTTTATTTTGTAACCTCGTAGAACCAGTGAAAAAATCATGTGATTTCAATGCTTGTTCATTGTGTGGAATGTGGTATACTTACAACAACTTCTTGGCAGCTAAATGTGGACACACATTCCACCCTTGGTGTGTAGCAATTATGTTTTATCTTCATCAAAATGTGCAGTTGGTGGTTGTGAATCTCCATTTTCAAAGCAATGGTGTGCACACATGGGGTATACAATGTTGTCCAGGAATTGATTTTAGTTCTCTTACCAGTACCCCTTTTGTTGGACAAGAAAACACCATCCCATTCAAAGATTCAATGCTTTTATTGTTTCGTAAGTTATTTCCATTTTTTTTTAATTTCAATTTGGTGCATCTCAAATTTAAATCATGACTCTCGGTTGTTTTCACTTGTCGCTTTACTGTTTCTTAATTTACTTAGTTCATGGTGAACATTTTTTTTCAAATTTTATGTATTGATGTGTTTTGCAATCCATTCATGTTATCAATTTGGTTAGATTAGTAGACTTGATTGCACCTTGCAATAAAGACTTGAGTCTTGAATCTTTCTTACTTGAAATGAAATTGATCAAACTTTGGACTTACATGGATTGCATTTTTTTTAATTTAAAAATTGGATTAATGTCCTAAGTATATTGTAAGTTCATTGATTTGTGCAAAACAAAGGATAGATCTATTTTGAACATATTATAAGTCTACAAACTTTTTATCATTCAATGAGGATAAATGTCCTGAACCTTTTAATACATTCCCTTTAAGCATGGTGCATGTTGGATAGGTGTCTTGAGGTTTTGTTAATTCCATATTTGAGTCCTGAAAATAGGACTAGTGTCATGAAATTGCATTGCAAAAAATTTTGTCTTGAATTATGTCCTATTCTTCTAGACTATATTTCATGTTCAATCCTAAAACACCCAAGTGTCATGATTACATGTTTAGTCCTAAACCACCCATGTGACATGGAGTTCTATCCTAAACTTTTGCAAATCATTTCATGTTTAGTGATGAAACTCATGATGTGTCATGATTGCATTGGATAGGAACTTTTATATGAACTTTTGTCTTGAACTTCATCTTCAATTCATGAAGGGTCCTGAAAGCACATGAATTCCATTCTTGTCATGGCTACTAACTTAATATATGTACATGTATCACAGTTTGTGAATATGAAATTTGAACATATATTTTTTGATGTGTTTTACTTCAGTTTGTTTATTGAACAATATGTACATTAGACTTGGATTTGTTGTACATTTGCATAATTAACATTTGTGCCTAATTTCATGTGGTGTAATTGTTTATTGTAGAAATTAGGTCATTAATCAACGAATATGGTGCTTCAAATTCTGACCATGGATGTGTTAAAGAGTGTAAATTGCCATTGAATGCAAAATCTACCTCTAATGACCTTTTTCCAAGCTAGATGCAATCTTTGTCTAACCCATGTCCACAACAAGATGTGCTGATTGTTTTAAAAACCATCTAGCCTACTAAATGTGTTGTTTGTTTTGATCAACCATCCACAATTTCAATAAAGGTACCTAATATCATAACTTTCCTACTTGAAGTCAATATTGAGTTTTTAATGTTTATTTCAAATTGTTTATTCTTGATGAACTAATGTTTCTAAGAACACATGATTGGACAATTAAAGGTTAATTTACATATGCATAATTGACTTTTTCACATATTGAATCTTTATAATAGATATATTATAATATTTTATGCAATCTTAATTTGTGCCATTCCTTTTATTGCAACCATGTGGCCATGCAAACCTTTGTTTTGGTTGTGTCCAAGGGTAAAAACATGGGTAGGTGTTTCACATTTGACATTTTGAAAAATCCACATCCTACACTAACTACAATTCCTGCATTTAAAACAATTATCAAACTATAAATCCTATAAATATCCCCTATGGTTTTGGTTACAAAAATTAATATGCCACCCTATAAATATCCCTAAACATGTGATTAGTCAAGAAATTTAGAAAAAAGTTTAAAGATTTCAATGTGAAATGGAATACCAATTATATAAAACAAAAATCATGACGAGTTTTTAAATATGAAAAAAAATGACATTGGAAAAATTTCAATGCATCTTACAATTAAATTATTCATTTTATGGTGACCTATTTTTTAATTTTAATTTTGATATTACTATGACATTTTTTTTTAGTCCATAATTTTCATTTCTTATGTGTGACAAACATAGTGTCATCATTTGAAAAGTCAACAATGAGTCCATTCCTTTCTTAATACTCATCCATAATTTTTAATGAGATTTTCACTAAAGTCTATTACAACATGGATAATGAAAAAATTGAAAATTTTAATTTTTGATATGATTTTACATTTTAAGTTCATATAAAATCCAGAAAAATTATAATTATCACAATCATAGTCCACCTAATTGTGCTTTCACCCCCAAGGTTTAACACATTGTCCAATTTGTGTGGAGGCCATAACTGGTTGGCGTTAGAAACTTGTAGCTATCCCAATGGTAAACCCTTTGGCCCTTTCATTGACAAAAACATTTGATGTGTCAAAAGAACCTTATCTACCTAAACTAAAGATGAACAAACCAATTGTTCCAAAAGGAATCTCAGCAAAAGCACCAAAAAAATCAATAGTTGACAATTTATTGGAAGATCAAAATAGTTGGGATTTTGATAGTGACACTAACAATGATGAGGAGAATGATGGTTTGGTCCAATGGTGTGCATTCTTTCAACTCCTCAGTCTAGTCCATCAAAATTAGTTGGTCATATTACACATTGTGATACTTATGGATTCCAAATACCAACCACAAATTCACTCATAGACAATGTGAATCCATGTCTATCACCTTGCCATGTTTCAAAAGATATTCCTTTGCCAAATGAAAAGCCTTAACTAAATGTACTTGAACATGCCCCAAAACCTATTGCAAAAACAACTACGATTTTGATTGTATTATCTTTGTCAACTAATCAACCTAAGGTGTAGGAAACAATGTTTAAACCTAGTGTCAAGCGAAGAAATCCCACACTCCCCAATCTTGGAGTTGAACCACGCCTTACAAAAATTAATGTAGTCTCTACCCCAAAAGCAAAAGGACAGAAAAAAAAAGAAAAATTTAATAGTCCTACAATTTTAAAGCTATATTTGCATTGTATGTGAGCTTCAAGTTATATATATATATATATAATACAAATCAAATTTTAGATCTTCTCGTGTTGGCCAATATCCAAGTTGTTTATATTGATGTGGTTTTTAGTTTGTTTAACATTACATGAGAATGGGAAACTTGTGCTTGGTCTTTGCCATTCTAAGTACTTTCCCAAGTGTAGGTATCTAATTGTCCCCTCTACCCATTGAGTTATCTAAAAATCCTACACATGGGTTTTTTTAATTCTCAATTCTTACTATAGCCTGTAATAGGTCCATGTTATCCTAGGAGAATGCCACATTGTTTGAAGCTTCAATTTGAATCATGAATGGCATGTCAGATTGGCTATTATGTTTCAAAATTATTTTTAGTAATTATCATGCATCGCAACCTATCAACTAGATAGGCCTAATGGTTCTTACCAAAGGAAGTTTCTACAACTTTTGTTTTGATTTTATTACAAATATCAAACAAAAAGGTAATAGACTTAGAGACATCTAGATTATAAGCCAACAAAATATCATTTAGGGCATGGATACATCTAAGCTTTTGGAGGTCACAAGTAAGGTGCATGTGATGGGCTAATTCAACTTGTATTATCCAATTTTGTGGCATAGGTATGTAGTTTTCATTGCAAATATGAAAGCATCTTGATTGAATTTCAATTGTCTTTGTATACCATTGTGGTTGGAAACTAGGGAGATCTAAATTTTTGTTGTGGCATTGATTTGCATTGACCTTCAAGACCAAATTTACTTGTATACAAATGTTTGCAATTTGTTGGAAAGCTTGAGCTATGGAGATATTTCAATCAACACCAAATGCGAAGTGATAGGGCATAGTGGGGGGTGCACTTGGGGAGGTGAAAGCAATGCAATTAAAACTTGATGCTACAAAAAATGTAATTACCACTTTCAAAAGGTTAAATCTTATATTAATCATTGATGGAGGAAAATCCATGGCTTTTGTAATATTATTTTTTGCTCAAGTCTTATGTTGTACAATCATGGGTTTATGTTATATGTTTAAGGGTTAGGAAATAGATTAGTCATGGAAACTTCTAGCTTTGTGTAATGGGTATGTTATAGATTTATCCATAAAACCATAGTAATCAATCCATAAACATTTCACATTTAATGTTTCCTTTTGATTTTAATATATCAAGTCATTTAAATTTACAATCATCACAAACAACAATGCATACATGTGTAGATTGATCCTACTATATACAAGTTGCAATCTTGTGCACCAAGTGAAAATGTTTTGCCTCTCAATTATTATTTTGTTGCTACATCGATTGAATATGTTCTTGTTAGAGTTTGATTTGTGACATCGTTGTCATTCAAGAATCCATAGATGCCATCATGTAGATGGTCCAAGTTACACTTCCTTTATGTTTACTTGTGTCTTTTACTTGCAAAAGAATGTGTTGGAAGTTGCAAATTATGTTTAACTTTGTGTGCATTTTGAACTTGTAGGTGAGGTATCCAACATTTATAAAGTTCAAAATTGTCTATCAGACTATGTGGATCTAGCTTGTGTTGTTGTTGTTAGGTTAGACAAGGTCATTGCAAATTTTAGAAGTTTACAAGATAATTTGCTTATAATGAAACTTATATTTCAAGTGAGTTAATACATGTTCGTGTTTGTTGCATTCCTAGTTTCTTTTTAAATTTCATTTGCACATGGGTTTTCTAAAAGGAAGGATGGGGTGATGAAACATCATTAGGGTTTTGATCCAAGCTCCATGTGTTAAGGAGTTGGCTCCTTGGGTTACACATTATGGGTGACAAGAGAGCAAGTGAAAGGAAAAGAGGAATAGTTAGGCCTAGGCCTACTTAACATGTAGTAAATAATCAAGCTTAAATAGATGAGAAAACAAGAGTTTTTGAGAGACAATGCTTGTGCAAGCAACAACAACAAGCTGTTAGAAGAGCAAAAACGATTCACAAAAAGAGGTTGGAAGCTTATGGTATACATGTGTCAAATCGCCAAATTAAAAGGAATGTACAAGTAGTCATTTCTAATATAACGAATGTATTGTCTATCTATCTAGGTAATGATTAAAAAAAATCGTGTCACAAAAGGTTTTCAAAAGTCTTGTGGTTATTGATCTAGGTCTTGTCTTGTCTAAGTCCATTTAGGCTACTTCATGGTTAATAGTTGTTCAGGATGAGGTCATTAGTGGATTGATGAAGAGTTTGGGAGAGGTGAAACAATCGTGTTTTACTTCAAAGCTTGCCACAAAACATGTTTTGCTCACAATGGTTGTAAGTTTCATGGGTAGCTCATTAATGCGATCTAAAGCACAAGTGTTGGGTGTTCATCCTTAGAATATTGGTCTAGCAGTGGAGCGAAGGAGGATCATGGATCAAAGTGGTGACTTCTTGTGGAATCTTTCTTTGCGCAAGAAAAGAAGTGATGTTTTATCACCATCCATAAAAGTTGTTATTTCATGGTGGGTTTCGGAGACAAGAATTAGTCCCAACAGAAAGGAAGTCACTCAAAGCCAGATATTTCCTCATGTGGCAAATGAAAAGCCCACCCATTACTTAATGGAAACCTAGGTGTCAAATTCCTCCTTATTTTCTTTGGTTTCATGCATTGCTCTAGGTGTTTTTCATTACTAGATGTAAGATTGTGTTGGGTTGTCATGGAGGTCTTGTCATACCAAGCGAGGGATTCAATGGATCTACTGCCAAAGACAATCACAAAATAGTTAATGACAATTTGTGGGTCTATTAGATTCAAGGACCACCATGATATGTTTAATGGAAGTCCTAAACCATATTATAGAAATCAATAGATGCCATGGAAGCCTTGTTGTACTAAAGAATTCAATGGATCTACTCCCAAGGACAGTCACATAATAGTAAAAGGTAATTTGTGGGTCTATTGGATTCAGACCCCCATGACAAGTTTGATGGAGGTTTTGAACCACATTATGGGAATCAATAGATGTCATGTACGTCTTGTCTTATTGGAAGGGATTCAATGGATCTACTCCTAAGGATAATCATTAAATAGTTAAAGGTGATTCGTAGTGATTCGTTTATTAGATTCAAAGACTGCCATGATATGTTTGATGGAGGTATTGAACCACATTATGGGAATCAATAAATGTCATGGAGGGGTGAAAATCCTTTAAGGTGTACCACACTAGATGAAAAGGGCCTAGTCCTTAATGAAGTTCTTTTTTACCTTATATTTTGATCCCCATAAAAAAATAATGAATCAAAAGTTGTAAAAAAATTTAGAAGGACTATATTTTAAATTATTGCAATTCTAGATTCCATCATAATCATCCATAAATGTGTTTTTAAATGGTGAAAAAAGACTAGGTTAAAAAGACAAAAAAAAGGTGACATTGTGACAAGATTTTGGTACACCTTAAAAAATTTGCACCCGGAGGTCTTGTCATACTAAGGGATTCAATGGATATGCTCCCAAAGATAGTCACATAATAGTTAGTGGCAATTCGTGGGTTTGTTAGATTCAAAAACCACCCATGACAAGTCTAATGAAGGTTTTGCCAGATTATGGGAATCAATAGATGCCATCAAGGTCTTGGCATGCCAAGCGATTCAATGGATCTATTCCCAAGGACAATCATAGAATAGTTAATGGCAATTTGTGGGGATTTGTTAAATTCAAGGACCACCATGATAGGTTTGATGGAAATTCTTCCACATTATGGGAATCAATCCTAGTGATGACATTCTTCATTTTGCACATTAAAATTCTTTAAAATTCTTCATTTAGCACCTTGTCAAAACATTCTTGACTCGCGAATGTTTACCAAATTACATTGGTTGATCTATAAAATTCTTTAAAATTCTTGCTTCTTTGGGCTTCCATAACATTCTCGCACCAAGAATGTCATAACTATGGAATCAATAGATGTCATGGAGAATTTCAATGGATCTATTCCCAAAGAAAATCATAGAATTGTAGTTAGTGGCAATTTGTGGGTTTGTTAGATTCATGGACCACCATGACAAGTATAATGGAGGTTTTGAACCATATTATGGGAATCAATAGATGTTTTGGAAGACTATCTGAAACTACCTAATGGCATTTTATGGGTCTTGATGACACACCCCTAAGCTCCTTGATGGATTCACTGTGAGTCCAAAGGTGAAGACATTGGAAGGAAAAAGAGTTGGGGCACGCTCCCTGGCTCACAACACTTTAGGGGTAGAGGGGCATGCTAGAGCTTTAGGATGGGATTATGAAGATTGACAAACAATTCAATCACTCACACGAGCTTGCACAAACTAAATAACAAGTTGGTTAACGCGTAGTTAGAGCACTACCGTGGGAATCCCAAAATTCCCAAAGTTATGGGCCCCCAAAGTTGAAAAAGTTGCGGGAGTTCCAACTTTGTGAATTTTGGGACTCCCATTTTTCAACTTTTTCAACTTGGGGGGCCCATAACTTTGCGTGCAGACCTTCAATTGAAATGAGGTTTAAAGAAAATTTATAGCCCTCATCAATATGTTTCCAAAAATATGTCGCACCACACTTGCACGCAAGATAAACCAAGGTGATTCTTGACTTTTAGTGGTCGGGAGTCGAATTGTCAATTTGACTCTTAGCCCTTCTTTTGGCCATAACTTGTGTTTTAAATGTCCAAATGGGTCATGTAAGCTCATTTTAAACATCTACGTCCCAAGAGCTTTTCAATGATATAATGAATTCCTCAATCCAATTAGTTTTGACCCTTGCAATTGCTTTTTAAAAATTTGGAAGTCCACTAGGACTCCAACTCCCAAAGTGGGAGCTCATTTGGGAGTGTGAAGGTTCAATCCCTCACACTCTTCTACACTCCTAGGAGCATGAAATGTGACTCCCGAGCTTCTCTCTTAGCTCGCACCCTTGCAAGCCCTTGCCTTGGTCATGAGTCCAGGGCTAAGGTTGCAACATTAAAAAAGTAAAGGAACATCATGTATAAGATTAATGGACTGTCTATCTCACTTATGGATTCAATGGATGTTTTGGAGGATTGCCATAGGACATTTAGTGATGTTTTGTGGGTTGATAGGACTAAAGAAGCACCATGATATGTTTGATGGAGTCTCTATCACCATAAGGGATTCAATGGATGTTTTGTAGGACTATCATAAAACAATCAATGACATTTTGTGGGTTTATAGTAGTTAATGGATGATGTAGGTATAGGATTGAGGACTTTTTGTCACATTAAAAGATTCAATGGATGTTGTGAGAACTATCATATAACAACGAAAGGTTTTGTAGGTATATGGAACTAAGTTAAGGTTACCATGTGTAAGATACAATCAACTTTAATAGTGTATATGGACATTCCTAGATGATATGTTAATATGCAAGATTTAAAAGGGAAACTTATAGGATTGACATGGATTTAGGGGGTAATGTTATGTGAAAATGCAAGTTGTTTTTAGATTATATTTCAGATCGGGGTGATTTTTTTTGGAACAAGGCAAAAGTTGTTGTGGTCTTTATATCATAAGTTGGAAAGTGGGTTTTTTACATCCAAGTTACTTTTGAGGTTATGGTGATGTATTTGAGAAATTTAAATTGTGGTGATGTTATTTGGAAATGCAAGTTTGGTGGTTTTTACTTTGAACTTATGGTGATGTTATTTTAAAATGCAAGTTGTTGGGGTTCTTTATTTTTTATTATGTTGATATAGCTTGAAAATGGATGTTGTTTTGGTTTTGTAGTCTTTTTTATCAAGTTGTATTTTTTTGGAAATGCAAGTTACTTGTGCTCTTTTATTATGGATTGTGGTGATGTTCTTTTAAATGCAAGTTGTTAGGGTGCTTTAATTTGGGTGGTTACAAGGTAAGGTGGCTCATTTTTTGCATCATAATCCAGTTTTTTACAAAGTGGCATGCACTTACATGCTATTAACATCACATAAAAATAATAATTTCCCAAATTTGTGGCTAGATTTTTATTTTTAACTTGAAGAAGAAAACATCTATAAATTTTTTTTGTAACATATCACTATTAGAAATTCTAGGTTTTGCAACTATCATTTGCAACTAAAATTAAGTTGCATGTGACACATGCAACTACAAATCTATGTAGTTACATAAGACAAGTTGCACATGACATTCAGTTGCATGCGACAATACATATGCAACATGTATATACGATGCTAATATACATGCTCATCCATACATACTAATCTAAATGTAATTGCCCTTATGTGCAACTCTCCTTGTAACTACAATGCAACTAATAAAAATATGACACATGTTTTAAAATTGGACAACTAGCTTGTGGACACGTGTCATTAATTAGTTATTTTTTGTTTCAAAATAAAAAATTCATTGGATTAATCTCAATCATTAAAATTTATGCCACTGAGATGATGACACGTGGCACACCATGGAACGTCCATTGACCAATTAACACGTGTCCATTTTTAAAACACCAACTATATGATGACATGTGGAAATTAAGGCCCACCTTTTTTAATATTGAATAATAATATCTAAATTGTCCAATTTATGGCTAATAAGATGTTGACACGTGTTACTTAGTTAGGTAGGTTATTATTAAACCCCATTAGGTATATAGGCTTACTTAGGTATGTTAATAGGTTGAACATAATTAGGTTTAGGCTATATAAGTAAGATTAGAATAATCCGATTTTATTTTTAAGATTAACCATTTCATAAAAGGCAAGTTTTTTTAATTCACTCATCCCTAGTGGCATTTGATGTTTCGTTACAACCCAGTTATAACTCCTATTTATATATTGAGCCAAATAGAATTGGAAGCCAAAGAATATGGGATAAAAAATTCCATTGCAAACCTCATGAACCAACTTAGTTGCACATCAAATGCAACTAATGTATTAAAGTATAGTAGCTAGGGGAGGATTCTATTGATTCTAGTGTCCAAACAAAACTTGAAGCCCTCTTCTTGGCGCATCTAACACAATAAGAATCATAAAAAATGGATTAGAAATGAGAAAGTTATGGTCCCCCAAAGTAAAAGGGGTCAGAAATTCAAAAAAACCATTCAACACTACAAAGGCCGATTCTTAAACACCCAAAAAATTCCTTTTATATTGGTTTTTTTGCTATTAAAGTGATAATATGATTTGTAGAACTTCAGTTGGCGCTCCTATAGCACTTTAAATCGTTTTCAATGAATAAGAAATAAGAAAGTTATGAGGTTTGAAAGTAGGAGGGGTCCAAAGAAAAGAAAAAAAACACATTTTGTAACTTGGAAAAAAGCTTATTTTTCTTATTTTTCATGTTTTTCTTCTTGTTAATTTTTCATTACTCCTTGTCTTTTGCACTTCAAAGATGATTATAGGATATTTTTAATAATTATAATTACTTAATGAAAATATTATTTTAACATTATTATCTA
>Ga0209208_10000862_pt1 | contig 41395 bp, 30 predicted proteins | sample S1TSphfallax_3_FD_187694 | JGI IMG/M metagenome (GOLD analysis project Ga0209208, IMG submission 187694) | Host-associated microbial communities from peat moss isolated from Minnesota, USA - S1T2_Fd - Sphagnum fallax MG (SPAdes) (version 2) | ecosystem: Host-associated > Plants > Peat moss >... | reverse complement strand
GATGATGGAGGCAGGAATGCAAGGAATCGCGGATTGGTGGCGAAGGGTGAACGCTTCTACGGCCTGGCAAGAACACATCTTCCTTGGTCTTGCGATTGCTTACGCCGTCATCGCTCTCGTTGCGCTTGTAAGCCACCTCTACCCACATTACTAACATCATCAGCATTACGATGCTGCTCATGATCAGCATGATCATCATCAATATTCTTCATGATCGATTCACTATGCTTTTTCCTTGTTCCATATTCGTCTGCCTGTCTCCCAAAACATTGCTTTCTTGGGGCCGGCCGGCCGGCCAGCGGGGGGGGCTGGCTAGACTGAACCATCCTCACCTGTGCAGTGTCGCTTACGCTGTGTCAGATTTTGCACTCTTTTTCCGGTTTTCAAAATTAGGGTTTTAGGTTCTAGGGTTTGTAGTGCCTTGTGCATGATATTCTCAGAGATTTTAGGGATTGTCTGACCAGGGCAGAGATTACACACACATCTCAGCTTTGTGATTCCTCCGTTCAGGTTTCAGAAAAATGGGAATGAGTTACTGCTACCTTGTCATGAATTGATGCCTGCCGCAGGGTTTCACTGTGCATATGGATGTTATGTCTCAGTATGTGGAGATTGAACATGTCTATATGTGGCTGCTTTCAGAAGTTTAGCTTTAATCCCTTGCATTTGTGCTGTTTGAATTTGTTGAAAGTGATCTCAATATCACTCTCAACAACCTGAGAGTTCTCTTTTCCCCAATAACTTACAAATTGTTGTTTACAGATTCAACTGATTCGTATAGAGCTCCGGGTCCCTGAGTATGGCTGGACCACTCAGAAGGTGTTTCATCTCTTGAATTTCATTGTTAATGGAGGTAAGCTATGGTGCCACACTCTTATTATGCAGATGCTTATTTTTGTGTTGTATTCTGGGAGCAGATTAGGGTTTTCCTTAATTTTTCTTTATTGCTTTGGTGCAGTGCGAGCAGCAGTCTTTTGCTTCCGAGAAAATGTGCAGGCACTATCTCCTGAGGTACAGTACCACATGTGACTTTCCTCCTTGTGACATAGGAGTTGTCAGACCCAAGATTTTCTTACTGAATTGCAAAGATTTCTTGCCAAATGGATTGGCATTGACTGAATGTATGTTGTTGCTCCTCAGGTTTTACAGCACATCCTCCTGGACTTACCAGGCCTTCTATTCTTCACCACATATACCCTACTGGTTCTGTTTTGGGCTGAAATTTACCACCAGGTACAACCATGCTTTGTGGTTATTGGTTTTCTGTGGTCAAAATTGCTTGGTTTCTTTTGCAGCTTAACTGGTTAAGATGAATCTTGTAACTTGCATATGAAACTCAGGATCAGATCAGTATACCAGCAGGTATATTTGCTGTTCTATCACATACCAGCATTGCTATAAACATTTGGGTACACAGTCTACTTGTTTTGATCTAACATCAGGTTGGTGTCTGGGTGAACAGGCACGTAGTCTCCCTACAGATAATCTCCGACCAGCCTTTTTGATCACAAATGCAGTCATCTATGTCATTCAGGTAATATGCTTGTGAAAATTATATTGGCTGAAGATACTGTGCACAACACCTCCCCATGGGTCATTTGAATATTCAGTGAAATCCACACTATACCTTGGTTGACAACTTGCAGGCCTGCATCTGGGTGTGTTTGTTGTGGTCACCAAGCTCAGTGGTCCTCACTGTGGCAAAAATTTTCTTTGCCGGTATGCAGTTTCTTCCTTTTTCTCAAACAGGACTAGATGTCAGATTTACTGCTTAAGAGTGACTTGATCAATCCTCCAGGATAGTTGACTTTATAGTTTGCAATTGTCGTTAATTGTGCAAGTTTTGGTACATGTTGAGTGATGACCTGGATCATGAGCATGGATGGGTTTTGGTGGTGGCAGTTGTGTCACTAGTGGCAGCATTTGGATTTTTGCTTTATGGAGGAAGGTGTGACCTCTACTCTCTCTGATGTTAGATTGAACTGTCATTGCTAACGTAGATGGTGTACCATTTTCAGTACTCTTCAGTCAAAGTTCTTTTGCTCCATCTTGATAGGGCACTTGTATATATGTCATCTTTTCTATGTTGAGGTGTGCCAACATCATTTTCCTTGGTGTTGTAAATGCAGGCTCTTTCTTATGCTAAGGCGCTTCCCCATCGAGTCAAAAGGTCGCCGAAAGAAGCTTCGGGAGGTTTGTCTAACTTACCTGGGCCCCTGGGCCCTGATCCATTCTTAATCCTGCCACAAGGAAACAATTGGCATGATGGTTTTCTGTTTGGAAGCATGTATTTTATTCATTGTGTAGTTAGCATGTATTGTGCTGTAATGACATACTTAAGCGTCCTTTTGCAGGTTGGCTGTGTTACAGCAATTTGCTTCACCTGCTTCACCATTAGATCTGTCATAGTAAGTTCTCCAAGCACTTAAGTGTCTTATATCCTGGAGGTTGCAGGTGGAGCTTGTATGCATGTGCATATCTATAATGGTTAGTTTGCTGGTTCACTGCTGAGATGTGCTCAAATTGAGATTTGCATGGTATCTGGTTGTTCTCTGGTATCGGCATAGTGTGTTTTCTGAAGCAGTATCACAGTATCTGATCAACCATGCAAAATTGCAGATGGCATTTTCTGTTTTCTACAAGGGAGCAGATTTGGATGTTCTTTATCATCCAATATTGAATGCTATATATTACATGGTGAGAAACCCTAAAATGACTATGGGGATCACAGGTTTCCTGCAGAATCTTGTGGATTACTTACAAACATAGGATAGTTGCATTGGGTCCACAACACTGTTTCCTGCAAAGTGTATGCAACATTGAGGTACACTATGGGTTGTTGTGAAGAGTTCAAGATATGGGAAGTTTAGAAATACCTACTTATTTTGGTTGGTTGGGTGTGTTTGGAGCAGCTTGTGGAGATAATTCCATCAGCCCTTGTTCTCTATATATTACGCAAGCTGCCACCAAAGCGAATGGGTGGTCAGTATCATCCAATTCGGTGAAGAAAGTGGCTACCGGGCTGCAGGAGGATAAGGTGTACAGAATTATATGCTAATGGCACTTTCCATAAGCTGTGCACATGATTAATTCTCATGAAGTCATCAGCACAGAGATTGACATATACTGGTGCCATTGTTGACAGTGTGCATGTTGTTCGATGAAGTGGCCAGCACAGAAGTTGGCATAGATCAGCACATTTGTTGGCAGTGTAGATGTTGTGATTTTAGCTTTGTGGTGTTATGGCTGATCATAAAAAAATTCCAGAAATTGTGGTCATTTTCTGTTCTCCTGATTTTCTGGCAATAACTCTCTATTTGTTATGCAGCTAGTATGTCTTGTTAAGGAGTAGCTTGCTTCTGCTTACTAGTTTTACACTTTTGCCAAGAGTCTTGAAGCTAAGACAGACCACTTGAAACTAGTTTCGGTCAGCCTAGGTGATGCAGATGATGCAGGTGGGGTAATGGAAATCTCAAGGCAGTTAAAATCTGTCACAGCCTGCCATGTTGGTTGCAGCAACAAAATTAAGAGGAATATCGTAGTCACAGGAAACAGCCTTGTAGCTTGAAATGAATTAACTCCAATGCTCATGACCCAAGATGGGACTTCAAAGATTTTGTAGAAATTTGGTGGTGCTTTTTGAAAACATGATGTAAGATTTATCTGCCAAACCACTCTACCATTGGTAGGATGTTCCAATGAAAAGGTGGTATCCCTGATGTGTCTTTTGCAAGTAGGGTCTCATAAAAACCTAACAGAAAGTTTCTAGTGTATTTGGAGTTTTAACTTCCAGAGTGCAATCTTTTGTTTGTAAGGAGGTGGGCAGTTCAAAAAGCAAATTGCCCAACTCTTTGCTTTTGCCCATGATCACAGAGAAAAAGTTTTAAAAACAAAGTTTTTGAAAGGTTTGTACACTGGGCAATGCCCTTGGAGCAAGGCATTGCAGGAGTGCCCCTTGGCTGGCCTCTGGTGGGAACTTACTTTGGGAAAGCCCCAATCCTCAAGTGTTACTGTACATTCAAAAATATTAAATGAAACAAAACCTCTTTTTAGTTTAACCTTTATTTAATTGCAGAAAGATTGTGCCATTGCTACTACTAGCATCTGATATGCCCATTTGGTCATTAGTTGCAACATTTTGCAATTGGAGATTGTTGGCCACGTTGGTGCATGAAGTCTCCAAGTATGGGGAATGAGGCCTGACATTGTAGAGCACCCACAACTGCTACCTGGACCTCTAATAATGTTTACTACATCCAACATAGAATGTTAAATATTTTCTCAATCCTCACCCATAAACATGGAAAATTGGACAATGTAATACAAGAGACTATTGAAAGATCACTTAGCCTACCTGGGTCAATCATTATAAATGCTACAATCTGGATCAACCATTATAAATGTCACCACCTGGAACAATCAAAAGTAGTCATTTCATTTTACTGTGCCCTTTTGGACAGCATTGTATGATGTGCATATCTTTACATGTCCAAACTCCAAACTCAGTTTCACTCACACTACTCAAAAATTGTACTGCATTCAAAATAGTTTGTAAAGGTCATTATATTGCAGACAGTGGAGGTGTTCTTATCATATGTAGAGTTTTAGATCAGATTCTGAATTGTTTTCTTAGAGATCCTTGATGCAGGTGTTATTGGATTAACAATCATATAATTTGACATTTTTTTTGGTTTCTGAATTGTCTTTAGATTTGACCACTTTGAGCCAAAAACGATTTGACCATGAGCTATGTAGTTGTGATGCTAAATTGAGTGGGATTTGCAAGAGAGGGTGCACATATCTTACAAATTCAGGGGAAAAAATGGTTTAACTTGTCATTGAGAAGCCATGTTCATTAAGAAGCTATAACTCTGTCGTAATAGTGCAATTCTGGAGCTTCTCTTCAACCAAGTCAAGGATTCTGTGAATAGTTCATAGATGTGCATTTGTTGTCTCTAATGTAATGAATTTTTGTGGCAATTTGAAATACCAATAAATGCACTTTGCTTGGAGTCTCTTAAAGATTTGTCAAAGGCTTCTTTGATTACGCAAAATGAGAAGTTAGTGAATCTTTTGATCCAATTTTACATCTTAATTGTTTGATTGTTAAACAATTCATTCCTATGCAAAAGTATTGACATATCCCACAATGAGTTACAAAGACATTTTCACCCTTTAAGTAACATTGAACACAATACATTGACCTTTTGGTATCATGGCTACCATGAGTTTATTGTGGTGACCTTAGAGAATAACTACCATGTTTGATGTGATTAGTTAACCAATTTAATGCATTTGAATGTGCATATGAGCATTACTTGGATTGACAATAATGGTCCCATAGTATCTACCATGACTTTGTAAAGTGTATTTCAAATGAGAATTGTCATTTAAAAGATATGAAAACCTATATATCTCCTTAAATCATGCTTAATTAATTTGAGTTGATCCCACAACTACATTATGGCTTCCATTTGTCAAAAGAACTGAGGAACCCTTTGTTTCAAACTCCCTTTTAAATATTAGTTTATCCCATTGAACGTCCAAAAGTAAATGGACCTCAACTATATCATATCATAGGGAGCCTGAGCTAAGGCTGATTTGAACACATACAACATGGATGACTCTTTAGCGAAGACTCATATGCTTTAGGATTGTTAATGAAGAAATTTGTTTAGTTGAAAAACCACTTGAATCATAAGATAGTGCTCTCATAAGCAATTGCACCATAATAGACTTGAAGGCAATTATTAGGAAATCCTATGATAACATAATGTTGCAACCCCAAGTGCAAAAGGTACAGGTTTCTCAGGCTAGGTTCCCACTCATTTGAATGATCAGTTTAACCCATTGAACACCCACAATAATAGAACAATTAATTTTTATTGGTACGTAACATCTAGTAGTACAAGCTAGTGGTGATTGATTTCCAAATGAACTAGCCAACAATTGTATTATCCACAAATAGTTAAATGCTAAAGCAAACACATGAGGTTAGAGAGCTTGCTGGAGCCCTGGTTATTGACAAATTATCAGAATTGAAGTCCTTCTGTGATGAGTAACTCAAAAGCATATAGGTTGCCACAATTTGGATGATATCACTATACCAGCCAATTGAATTTTGAAATATGTAGAACAAAATACAATGCATCTTTCATATGGTCTTAGAATAACTTAACATCACATTAAAAAAAAACCCTGATCTAAGGATCAAAAGAGATAGCCTAGGCCTCAAAAACTCCTGGATAGTCTCTCAGTGAGCATTATTCATTTCTGCGATGTAGGATTCCATGTGAATTTTTCATCCACTGCAATTTGCTTGGGTTGTGGTCTCAAACAACCTTAACCTAAACCCAAAGCCCAAAGCATTATGGACCAATGAGAGAATCTAGATTTTGTTGGGCCTTAGCCAAACAAGTCAAGTGTGAACCACCCCTAAGGATCAATGCTTAAAATGGGAATCCCAATTAGAGTTGTAAGCGTGGGAAAGTTGAACACCTTCCATATGAGGAAAGTACAGGCCTGTATACCTATGTTATGTAGGTTATATTTTGTGATTCATGCTGAAAAGAATAGAATTAGACTTTCAAACTTTAACCAAGAGAGAAGATTTTTTTTAAAAAAACCTATGTTATCATTTATTTGAAAGTAGCTTGAATTTTGCTCATAATTTTCATGCCAACAAAGGGGGCCAAAGAAAAAGAGCCAAATATGAATTGTAAACTCACTTTTTCACTCCTCAGACTGAAGATACAAGGATACTAACATGAATACATAAGTATCTCTACACCATATTCTCCCATCACACTTGATGTTAGGTCAATGTGGCTCTCAAGAAGGGCCAAAACAAACATTGTATTCAATCAAAGAATATTAATCAATATCAAAACCTGGATGGAACACAATGTTAAGTGGTTGGTAGCTTAGTGTAAAATGAATGTTAACTACCATAAAACATTCAAAAGACTTAGATTTTGGAATAAAGGCTCAATGTTAAATAGCAACCCTTAACAAAATGCTTTGTGTTGTTCTCCCACCCACCCACTTCCCTACCTACTAGTTATTTATTCCTACCCACCTATGTCCCTATCACTTCCTCAACATAATAAAAAAACAATGTAGTAAAAGAACTTGCCATCACATGTGTAATTAATGATGAGAAAATGTCAGAATTTAATATTAACCTAACATTAATAAGCATTTTAACATCATAGGTGTGACTGGAAATCTAAAAAATCAAATTAACACTGTATTTTACGGTAATAAAAATTTAAGTCCTAGATGGGCTAGCTTGGTGTTAGTGGACTTAACACTAAAGTCCCTAACACCAAGTGTGATTGGACCTTTAGTTCTAATTTTGAAATCAAGTGCAGCAAAATCACTATTTTATTATGGACTAGTGTGGCCTGTGTCATTGGCCCAAGTGTTACCACGTACTCAACTGATTTTTCCTTCCAAAATCTGGTTTTTTGGAATTTATTTGAATTTTCAGCTGCAGAAATCACTTCAAAATCAATATCTCCCACATTCTGAATCCAAATCTTACCAAACAAATTCCATTAAATCCTGCTCATCAAGATCTTTCCAACAACACCAAAGGCACATTCCAATTCCTCCGAAATTTTCAACTACGATCTAATTTAATTTTCAGTGAAGAATTCATTCAATATTCAAGAACTTTTGCACCGCAAGTCCAAACGTCATGGAACCAAGCCCATGCACCCCTCCTCGTCGAGAGCTTTCGAAAGAGACCAAGAATGTGATCTGAAGCATCCCAGTTCGGTGGATCTCATAAGTACAAACAGAACAAAACAAACAAACCACCTTCCTTCATAGATAAATGCTCATTGAGAGTCTAACTCAGTTGTGATATGCCACTTTCTTCACACACTTTTCAGAATACAATTAGCACTAGACACACAAAAAAAATAAACTCCCGAACATCTCAAGTCCGGCCTCTCTATGCTTAACACCCATATTTACCTTTCAGAGGCAATTTGGAGGAAGGAGTTTGAATCCATACCGAACATAGAAATAGCAGTTTGCTCTTCCTCATATGGACAGAACCATTGGAAATCCCCAAGTTCCCACATGTAATAAATAGTTCAACAGAAGACTATTCAATCCTGTTTTCAAAGGTTTGTGTATCACAGTAAGCTTTTTGTTTCATGATTATCAGTCACCACACACTTGTGAATTGTAGTAGAGGTCCTTAGCTTATATAGATCTAAATCATAGGTCCTTGCACCTTGATGGGTGCAGAGATTTCATGTTTTTCTAAGATTCTTTTGCTCTCCTCTTTCCAATCGATGTTTGTGTGTTAATCCATATGGTCTTGTAAGCTGTGTCAAATGGGACCAGAACAATTTGCTTGGTCAAATCTGATGTTATTGCTTCTTCGGGTAGCAAGTCATTACTCAACTTGAAAGAAATTGTCCCTTGCATTATCTTCCTCATCCCAAAACACACATGCATTCTTGCAAAAGTAAAAGAATAAGAAAAGGAGAGCCAAGATTGATGCAGTTCACATCTGCAACCAAAATCTGAGCATTCTCCATCTTCCTTTAGCAGTTCAACCCTCCATACAGCTCTCCAAGAACTTCACATGTCCATTTCATCTTCAGAAAAGGACCACCAGGTTGATGCATGTAAATCCAACAAACTTCACAAGAGCTCAATGGCAAGCATGCTCTTCTACTGTTTGACTCTCTTCTCTCACAATTTTTTGTGAGTTACTTATTTATAAATCTTCATCAACCCACTCTTCAAACAGTTCTAAATGAAACAAAACTCCCCTCTTTCAATAGAATCAAAACACTTTTCATCCCATGAAAGCTGCCAATTGACACATTGGTTTAGGGTTGCTGCCGCCTCCCTCTTTACAGCTGAAACTAAAATTGTTTTTCTCCACAAAACATAGCAAGATTTCCTGTATTCCAGCACTGCTAGGACCAAATTTTGAAATAGTGAGAGAAAAACTCAGTGTTAGCAGTCATGGTAGACATGGCAGGCATGTCCCAAAAGAGTCACAAAGTGAGCTTCAAGGAGGTTGCCAATACAGAGACTAATGACAACACTGAAATGCATGAAGAGGACACTGACCATGTTGAGAGAGTGAATATAGGTCATGGCCAAACCGAGGTGAATACACCACATTTCACAAGAACTCTGAAGAAGCAACGATATGTGACCCAACCTGGCAACTCAGTCATGTTCCAAAGCCCAGCCATGGAACCTGAGGCAAAGAATATATAATTATTGACCAAGCTTGAATGGAAGCCAAGGCAAAGAATATAAATATTGTGCAACTTCACAAATTCTAGGTGAACCATTGTGAAGTCTGGCATAGCAAGCCTTGCACTGTGCTTCTTGACTTCATACCTCGTAATCAGCAAAACTCCTGCACAGAACATCCATATGTCAGCCGTTTCCTGGTGTCATGGGAATGGGACAATGGGAGTCTAACTTCTATTTCCTGAAATGACCAAAGAGGCAATGACTGACAAACTATTGACCCACATTGTCATGTCTAGACCACTGCTCCAGCACTCCAAAACAATGTTCAGTCAATCAAGTTATAATCTTCTAGTAAAACAGGAAAAATCATCAGGCTGGGTGTTACAAGTGCTCACCATTTTGAACAAACTTGGTGGTGATGGAAGCAGATAGCTCCAGAAGGCAAATGAAACTGATGGGCAGTCATGTAACTCACTAAAGATAGAGGTGTAAAAAAACTGCAGCTATGATCCTGGAGATGCAAGTCATAGACAATCAACGCTGCCAGCATCAGGCTTTCCCAATGGCTCATGACTTTTCAGCATGGAAGCATGTGGGACTAGAAAAAACTATTGTAGCATGTGCCCAATCCAGGAAGAAACTAACAAAAAGGCTCTGAAGAATTGTTCACATTATATCCCTAAAATAATCATCACCAAAATTGAAGAGTTTCTTTCAGTTTGAAAACCACATATTCACTGCTGCCACAATGGAAAATTTTCCTTCCTGGGCCTGGTTGGCACGCTGCCCTTCTCTTGTATTCTATCATCAAATTGCTCTTCTTTCAATTCATGCAACACCTCTCTGATCAACTTCCTCTTCTTGTTCAACCCAGCCAAGTGCACCATAAAATCTCTCCTGGCATGGACCCCTGCAGTCAGCAACATGGGAGTAGAGGAACTCTGATGAGACCATACCAAAGACCCTTATCAATCCCCATCCAACAAGCTTCTTCCAGTACTAGAGCATCTCAGCAAAATTGCTCCTGGTTTCAGCATCATTTGTTTATCCACAGTATTTTATTTGGCATCAATTCCAAATGCATCAGGACAGTAGCTAACCTTGCGAAACTGATTTAGTCACAGAGAGCAGCCAATGGCAGCTCCTCCAGGATGGTCTCCACAAGCTGGAGTTGACAAGGCATTGCATCCTGGTATTCATACATGTCATCAGAAACATCTCTGTCATGTAATTGATCCAAAGGTGGAATTCTGGAGGTTTTAGACTCACCAGAGCTATTGTCTGGTTGGTTACCACAGATTCCTATAATAACAACAATTATTCCACCAAACAAAAATTGTCATTAGTCTAGAAACATTTTGTCTTCAAGCCCAATAAAGGATTGCCAACACTTCTGCAACTTTGTCACCAGAACACCCTGTGTTCACTTCAAATAGCAATATATATCTATCAAAATTGCAGAGAAATCTCCCCAACACAACTTGAAGGTAACACAACAATGAATGCAGCCATACTTTATGAGAGTTGCTCACAATTTGTCAGACCATCACCTTGAAATAGACATAACACAAAGCTACGGAGACTCTTGAACACATCCAGATAGATTGTAATTTGACTCAGCCTCTATGACCAAAGAGGCAACCAGCACTCCATCCAAAGCTTGAATGCAGTCATAACCTTATCAGAGTTGCTCACAAAGTGTTGGACCATCACCTTCAAACAGACATACCACAATGATATGGAGACTCTTGGATGCATCCAGATAGACTGTAATTTGATTCCACCATTACAACAAGAGAGGCAACCAGAACTCCATCCAAAGTTTGAGTGCAGTCATAACCTTATGAGAGTTGCTCACAAAGTGTCAGCACATCACTTTCAAATAGACATTATAGCACAGTGCCATGAAAAATCTTGAATGCATCCAGATAAACTGTCATTTGATTCCACATGATGACCAGAGAGGCAACCAGAACTCCATCCAAAGCTTGAATGCAGTCATAACCTTATGAGAGTCACTCATAAAGTGTCAGACCATCACCTTGAAATCAACATACCACAATGCCACAAAGAATCCTGGACATGGCCAGATAGATTGTAATTCAATTCCACATTACGGCTAGATAGGCAACCAGAAGTAGATTAGAATGATTCCAGTTCTGCACATAAATGGAACTAGAAATCTGTGTCCAGTTCTTAAAAATATAATAAAAATCCAGTTCTAGTTCCAGTTCTGAAAATCAGACCCAGTTCCAGTTTGGTTCCAATGAACCCAGACTAGAACCAGCGGTTAACTGCCTATTAGCCCTCAGTTCTACCCTATTTTTTTCACAAATCATGGTTCCAGTTCCTTCCAGACATACATGGAATCAGGAATCCAGTTCTGGGTTCAACTCTTCAAAAATAAAAATTCCAATTCTGGTTCTGGGACCGGTTCCAACAATCAGATGTGGTTTAGGTTTGATTTTTACTAACCTTGAAGGGAACCGGCAGTTCTAACCCTCCAAACCAGGGTGATGTTCAAAACTTTCTTCCCAGCCATAGATTCATGGGCAGTTATAACAAAAAGTTCTGAGCTCATAAACGCTCAATTTATTAGCCCCAAGTGAGAACATGAAATTATTTGACATACGTACATACATATATTTCTACCAGGAAATCAATAATTTGGTGATGGGTTTCAACTTCCTCCCACTCTGATCTAAATAGTCTGGTCTATTGGAGCATGCAGCCTGAATTGAGTGCCTAAAGAAAAGAAGCTGACAAACTACTTATATACGTAAGTGGCAGCACCTGGAGGAAATAAAGGGAATGACACAGCTACTAACTTTTCAACAATTATACCAAAAGAGGACACAAGATAGAGAGAGCTTCTTGGTTAAACAACCAGTATGCCAGTTAATGCCATTTTAGCTGGAAAGGGGTTTTAGCAAAGTGCAAAACTCTACCATATCTCTTGGCACCCTTCATGTGCGCCTGAGGTTTGTAAGTTGGGACTGAGTTTTGTGGGGGAAGAGCTGGGCCTTTTGAGTGGCATTTTAATGCAGCCAGACACTTCCTGCCTGAAAATCCTGTTGTAATGGTCAATGGTTGGGTGCTATTGAAGGTGGCTATCCACTACCATACAGGGTGCCAGAGGTGTGAACATTACTTGTGAATCAAAAGACTCCATCTAGGACCAATGTCTTGAAAAGTTGTCAACTCGCAGTAAGGTTCAGGATGGAGGCATCAAAGGACCTCCAAAGTCCACCTCCATCTTAACAAACACATGAGAAAACTCAAGAAATGGACAAAGATTCACCAAGATATGGACAAGAGGAAATGTATTTGATTCCAACTCTAAGAGGTCCATGAACTGATTTCCCCCCAGGGCAATTGCCAATGTGACAAAGTAGACATTTCAATGCGAAGGGAGTAAAAAAGTAAACATACCCCTCCAAATACGAGAAGGTTTGGAACCCTAAGGCCGAAAGAAATTTACCACTTGATAACTTAGTGGAGAAAGCCTTGCTAGAAGTCAAGGCAAGAGACCCAAGAGCCACCTCTCATTACCATTTCTGCTCACTGCTCACTCCAAAACCTCTTTATGGTGGCCATCTTTTAAATGTAGTATTTTTTGTCACTACAAACCTGAGCTTTTGTTGCAGTCAAAAGATTGTACTTCAAAACTTTGGTGAAATTTGATCAAGTGGTCTTTGGCAAAGTTTCCATGTGGTAAGAGCATAAAAAGCTAGACATACAAGGCTACAGTAACACTTTGTAACTAGAGGAAAATCCAGAGGAAAAGAGAGTTTCAAGTACTGCCAAAAAAAGCCTCACCTCTCACTAAAGCACACAGAAATCATGAAACAATCGTGTTCTGTAGTGCATACTCTCTGAAGTGTTTGTTACATTAATTGCTGTGTGCACTTATGAGCTGCTTGCATCCTTGCTCTCTTTCAGCACATACAGCTCACTAGCAATGCAACAAGTCTCAGCTGATCAAGATACAAAATATCTTATACTAAACTTTCAGAAGACGCAAAAAAGATACTTCTCTGCAATGTACATATGGACTTTGAGTTTGTCTGCAAAAGCTCTGCCTCAGGGAGGCAACCATTAGTTGCAGAGGTTAGCGAAACCTGGGTCTTTGAAGTTCTGCATAAGAAGCCATGCTCAATTCTCCACTTTTGCTAGAGGGTCTGTCAAAGAAGAAGGTTTGAGGTGGGAACCTCACAGCATCTTTCTTCAAGCTGGTGGGACTCACAGTTGTTGACTTCACGGGCAAAGAGAGGCGTTTCCTTTTGGCCTGGTTGTCCTCAGAGGATGGAGGTCGCTGCTTTGGTGTGCTTTGTGAGCGAGCTTTTGCCTGGGCAGACTTGGTTGCTGCCATATACCTGCATCTTCCTGTTGAAATGTTGCTCTCAAGTACGGCAAGGGCTGGGCGCTCATGCAGTGAACGGGATGTAGTGGATGCATCAGATTGCTGGTCATATTTTCGCAGGATCTGCCCTTGCTGCTTCTGCACTTGCATGATCATGGATGGTGTTGGAGATGTGTGCACACTTCCATTCATGCTACCTCCCTTGCAAGTTCTGGGTGCAACACTTGGTGGCAATGGCATGTCCAGCACAGCACTCTCAGGAGAATGATGAATTTTTGAAGAATGGTCATCTTCCTTGGTGAAACCATTCTGGTCCAGCAAGCGATTCTCCCAGGGACGAGCTGCCATCCAGCGCTCCAGCCAGCTCCAGCCCCAATGGGGTGCCTTGTCAGATTCAGGATCAAAGTAGACTTGAGAGTTTCCTCTTGCATCTGGTCTCCACTGCATCCAGCCAGTGCATGAACATGCAACTTTGATAAATGCCAAGAGATGTCGGGCATAGTCCAAACAACACTTTTCCAACCAGTTGCTAGTTATGTGCTTAGAAAAGAGTCCAGCAGTAAAAGACATAAGTGCATCATAAAACTGCAAAGCAACAACATCTTTCTGTATACTACCTGACGTGCACTTGCATAAGCTAATGCTCTCTCGCGTTTGATCACTCCCTCCTGCTTTTGCTGCAGCTTTGCTTGAATATCTTGTATAGTTCCTGAATTGGCACACCACCCAAGCTATTCCCATTCACCTGGTTAACATCATATGCCTTCATCTCTACTCTTGCTCTTCTTCCTGGTCTGAGCTTGATCACAATACTTGCTCAAGAAAAAACAACTACCACCTTGCTTAGAGCATAAACCTTATATCTCATCAACAAAGCAAATCTTTACAAGCATGAGCAGAAAGAAAGATTGTGAGTAGGAGTTACCTCTGAATTGCGAAGTTCAGCTTGGAGGCAGGAGCGATGTTGGGCAATGGTTTGGCACACAGCCTGCCCTTGCTGTGACATTCGCACCCTGCGTGCCCTAACCCGAGCTTGCACTCTAACCAGGGCCTGCATACATCGAAGAGTTATGGCTGCTTGCCTTCGCACTGTGTGTCCTCGAACCAATGCCTGTAGCCTCACAAGCCCTTTCAATGCTTTCAAAGCTCTCCTGGCCTGCATACAAAAGGTCCTCTCAGTTGTGCAAACCAAAACTATTATTTCTTGGCTGTAGCACAGCTACATCAATTCTGCAAAAACTTACATTGACACCATCTTTTCTTAATTGTTCTTCTTCTTGCAGACTGCAAGGACCTGATCCATCCCTCAGAGAAAATGGAAATGACATGCACTCAATCTCAGGGACAAGACAATTTGTCCATTAGAAGTGCATGCTCCAAAGATCCTCATTGCAGCCAATTGAGATGTGTGCTGATGTGAACTGCAAGAAATGGGGGATGTGATTCTCAGAATGCATTGAGCACACTGACCAAGAATCCTCGGAAGTAGGTTTGGATGCAAAGCGCAGATCTGTGGGCAAGGAGCACAGCCTGAGCAAGAGGAGGAGGGGGTGTGATGAAAGATGGCCGAGGTGATGTGAACTCTGGATTTGGTACTGGGATCATATCCTCCTTAGATGTCCCTTCTCCCTTCCTGACACTATCACCCATGGAGCTCTTCCACAATGTCCATCGCCTTTGCTTCTCACCGCCTGCTGCTGCTGCTCCTGATGCCTTCTTCTGCATAACCTGTAAAATACCAACAAAGACATCATGTCTGTCTCTTGATGCTGTTCACTCACACTTGTATACAACTCTCTTGCTTCATGTTCCCCACACAGAAGCTGTCTGTCTGTCTGCCTGTCTGTAGACTTACATTCTCATCTTTCTCCACACTTGTACTTGCTTTCACCATCCGCCGCATGCTTGCCAAAGTCCTGAAAAACTTGCTGGATGCTCCCATACTTCTTCACCACACCCAAGCTCACTCTACTCCTAGTAGTCCTCTCCTTCTGGTCACATGCACTCTGCACACACTTTCCAAACAAGCGAATTCAATTGCTCCTCTTCAAGCTCATGATAACAACTCCTCAAAACACACCAACCAAAAACAAACAAACAAATAATCCTCAAAACCAAGACAGAGAAAACAAAGCTCAACTAAATCCGAATCTACTGAAGACAAACAAGAATAGTACTTTGCGAAAGAGCATTCCAGACAAGATGATAAGAGCAGCTACACAAAGCTCACCTAATACTTACAGCAGCAGTAGCAGCAGGAAGATGAGGCTGAAACTCACAAGCGAACAAAAACCACCCCAGCTCAAACTCCAAGAGTGTACGCAACTCCAACAAAGACTCAAAACTCCAAAAAGTGCACAACCCAAGCTCCAAGTTCTACAGAGTGGACAACCCGAGCTCAAGTCAACAAGCTAAAAGTGTAATAATCCCACCCCAAAACAAAACTCAAACCCCAAAACATCTACAACCCAAGCTCAAAGCTCTTGCAAAGTGGTACAAATCACCAAGCTCAAAGCGCACAACCCAAGTTCTACAAAGTGGACAACCCAAGCTCAACTCAACAAGCTACAAGTGTAACAATCCCACCCAAAAACAAACTCAACGTCCAAAACATATACAACCCAAGCTCAAACCTCCAATAGTAGACACATCCAAGCTCCAAGCTCTTTCAAAGTGGTATAAATCACCAAGCTCAGCTCAGGCTCCCAAAATTGTACAACACCAACTCCAAACTCCAACATCTACAATACCAAGCTCCAAGCTCCAAAAGTATTATAAATCATCAAACTCAGCTTAAGCTCCCAAAATTGTACAACATCAACTCCAAACTCCAAACTCCAAAACCTACAACGCCAAGCTCCAAGCTCCAAAAGTGGTACAAACCATCAAGCTAAGCTCAATCTCCCAAAATTGTACAACACCAACTCCAAAATCCAAAATGTACAACACATGAAGCTCCAAGCAATCTCGATGACCATGGAATAAGCAAACAAAAGAAACTAAGAAGAGAGGAGACAAAACAAACAAGGTGTGGCGGGAGAAGGGGGATAGAGTATATGATTCAAAACACTAACTATTGCAGCAGGACAGTTGACACACTACCTACCCTTTACTACTAGGTACAAGGTCTAAGTCTGTACTACATGGGCTAGTCTGTCCCCTTGCCCATCAGTGTATCTATCTAGACACTTGCTTCCTACCTGACCATTCAATCAATCTTCCCACACAAAAGCAAGCAATAAAAGCATGTGTAGTTAGTTACTTTGGAAAAAAACAAATTGGGCAGTGAATGTAGAGCAGTGAATTTTTTGTCAATCTTTTTGATATTGCTTCATTGGCTAGCATTCCAAAAGGGATTTAGCATTAAATGGAAACTGGTTTTTAAAATGTTACCAAACTGAAATCAGAGTCCAGATGTAGTGAAGAATATTTATTTATTTCAAAATTTGGATTTTTTTTTCAGAAAAAGTAATAATGTGACAATATTTTCCTTTTTTTGCATTTTGGTGAAATTTTGCACCCAATAAAAATGCTGATGTAGAGAGTTTGTTTGGTCCCAAATTTGTAGGTTTATTGGCTTTGCCCTCCAAGGCTAGATACATTGTGATGCACCCAGAAACAGGTCGAAGTTTGATAATGCTACATTTTTGGGGCATGTGGTGTGACCTGGATCTGTGCCAGCAAATTTTTTTGATGACTAAGCCTTAACAAATGAAGTATTGGGTTGATGGATGTGCTAGCAAAAGACACCAAGAGAGAGGATGCTTGGCGATCATTCATGTTAGAGGAGCCTCATTTTGCTTCTTGATATCTTTGCTATTTTTTGTGTTTTTGTTGTTTGCAGGTTATAAAATTTGGTGTGTTGTTTTTCATAGAATGTCGACACCCAGATCAAAAGTTGGTGGTGAAACATTGAGGGAGAAAAGAAGGTGCTTGGTGAAGGGAGGAGATAAATATGTAACGACAAGGAAAGCTAATCATCCTGGTTTTCTCCTTCAAACTTTTTCTTCAATTTAATCTGTTTGTGTTAGAAGCTTTTAGGAGGAATGCATGAAGCTTGGATTTTGAATAAGCTGCTCATGTTTGCTTTAGGATTTTCCACTATGCTAAAGCTAGTGAGCAGAGCGTTAATGATCAATGTGTCAGTAGAGTTTTAGGACAGAAGTGATGCGGGGCTCAAAGGGTTGTTTGCATTGACATTAGTGGGATTCCTACTTAAGTTGAACATGCTTGAGATAATTGGGGAGAGGCATGGGAAAGATTGAGTACCTGAATGTTTGGGAGCTCCAAGCGAGTTCTCTGTAAAGGGAGGTTACTGGGAAGATCTGAAAAAGAAGCTGCATACATTGCTTGTCCATATCTTTATTGTCTCCACACCTACATGTCTGTTGGGATTTTGGGAATTTTGTGTGTAAAACTTAATTACTGTTAGGATACCCAGTGGAAAGCCATGATAGTCCACAAAGAGAGGATACAAAGCGTGTTGATCTGTCAAGGCCCTTAGAGTCCTTTTATTATCAAGTTATAAGAAAATGTATTGTTGCTACACATCGATTGTGTGTTTTTAGAGTTTTCTATATTGACAGATGCATGCATTACTCTGTTGTGACAAATTAGCACACAGATTTGTATGTTACCTTCCTTTTTTGGTGACAATGGAATCCATTATAGAAACATTTCAAGCATAACTAAAGAATCTACTTGGGCTTCACCATGCTAACCACTGTGTGTTTCCCATTTAGTATGTTGAATATTTATCATCTTCACATATGTCATTTAAATGGTATAGCCATCATGCAACAAGCCTTTCGTTTCTTATTTGAACTATTGTTGCTGCTTTTGAAGGAACTGCCAAAGTCCCTTACATTTTTCAAGAACATTTCTTATTTGAACTGTTGCTGGTTTGGAAGGAGTGAGCAATTATCTTACATTTCTATGTATGGTAACTACTTCAAAGTACTAGATAATGAGTGCAGGTATTAGTTCCTTCAATTTCGTGATGTAACAAAGGTGGCAATCATCCATAAGCTGATTTAGTCAAATTTGGCTATTAAAAAAAATAAAGGAATTTTTTTAACATCCTTATGTATTTTTTGGCTACTAACTTGAAGCATATATAGAAATGTGACTTTTAAAAAACATTTTAATGATTTTTTTATTAAAAAATTTGGTCATGCTTTCCCCAAAAATCATTGAATTTGCCCCAAAGAAAATTTTGAATTTTTGCACTCAAAAAAAGGCTAAATGGGCTGGGTAGTATCAACTCTGGCTCTGAGCAAGCACAGTTGGATGAGCTCACAGATGCAATGGGTGTCAGAATTGACAGTACCTGGTCAATTGTCTACCATTGAAAGGAGGGGAACTGTTTGGGGAACTCATGGGAATGCTGCAAAATCGGCGAGCTGCAGCATCAACAGTGCAGGGCCTGAGCAGATGCGACCTCCAAACCATCCCCACAAGAGAGACTGTTTAGGACTCCCTGCTGGTTTGGATGGAACTGTCAATTCTCTTACATTTTTTAAGAATATTTCCTATTTGAACTGCTGATGGCTTGATAGGAGCCGCCAATTCTCTTGCAGAGCCAGTTCTCTTGCAAAATGTTCTTTTTGCAAGTAGCTGCTTGCTGTTTCCAAGAGAAGATGTTTGCGGTCATGATTGATCATCATCAATTAAACACATGAGTAGTGTCACCGAAAGCTTACTAGTACGGTCTCTCAAATCTGCTGCTACCACCTTGATAAGTGTTTCTTTTTCTTAATACCCACCTGATTGAGTTTGGCCAGAGTGAACCGACACCCACCAGAACAGATCAAGGATGGATGTTCCACCGTTTTTAGTTTCTTACATACTAACAACCCAATAGCACTTACTATCGTAGAATGTCGCAAGTCACTAGGACACATGTTTGTTGAATAATTAATTTTGAGGATTCCACTTCAACATATTATGTATTTCCCAAATATTCCATCAGAACTTTTTATTTCCTTTCAGAAATTTTTTTTAATGAAAATATGTTTTTTTTTAATTTCAATATTTCTGAAAATAATATAATTAGTGTCAAATTTGCCCAGGTACTACAATAATCATGTGCATGCATTTACTTATGTAGTAGACACATATTTTCATACGTACCTACTTACTCTACCTTCTTTTAGCAGGACAGGTTATAAGGTGAAACCCGACATCAACAGAATTGGTGTTCATCCATGACAGACCCATAATGGGCTTCAAATGAGGCTTCAAAAACCCTTGCTGCATTTGTTCATTGTTAGGCAGCTCTAGAAGGTTTCAGAATCTTGTCGCCACCTAAAGGGAAGTACATTTCTGGAATATGGAGATAGGAGATATTTGATGTTCGGTGAGTTAGGGAGTTTGCCAAGATTTTCAGTTCAGTTCTCTTGGAGTTTGTTAAGATTTTATTATGTTCAGTTTTGCTTTTGGAGTTCACAGAAGTGGTGTTTTGACAGTTTGCATAAAAAAACTATAAATTATTATTTTTGTTTCGTAGTACTCAGATCTGCTTGTGGTAGTGATGGGAGATTTTGTGCGGTAGGTACGCTTTTGCTTCAAAGAAAGGCAGTTGGACACTTCCAATGGACAAAGGCTTTTTTAAAAATGGAAATCTAATGGGAGGCACAAGAAAAACATGATTGTAATGTACCAACAACAACAATAATAAAGTACTTGAACAAGCTTTGTATTAAAGTTCAATAGTAGATAGCAAGATTAAGCTTGCAATATGATATACTATCCAGAGTACATCTTTTTCCTTCAATCAAAATAAAGCTCGTTATTGTAACTTGTTGGTGCTTGATTTGTAAGTGCTTTGTAGATGTTTGAGTTTCAAGTCTTTTTCTGCAAGTCTTTGTTTCAAACTTTCTTTGGTTGTGTCAGACCTAAACAGAGGGTAAGCTTTTTTTATCTTCTTCTTTTTTTTGAGTTGTGATCATTTTGATGCATGCATGCACACAATGGAGAAAAGAGGTTTCTTCATCATTCTTTCACAAGGCTTTTTTTTTGGGGGTCAGTCCTTGTGATCTTTTGAGTTTCATCAACTCTGCAATGTTTAGTTTGCACTTTGCACCGTGTCAATTGTTCCAGGCATAAATAAAGCGATCTTTTTGGGCCAGGGTGAACCAACACCAACACTGGTGGTACCTTCACCTTCTTAAGTGAGGCACCTTAGAGTGGCTCCTTTTAAACCAGGAAATCTGAAATTTGGACTCAGAGAGACCATGATTAAGTTGTCAGACTGGACATGTATAATGTTTAGAAGCAAATATGATGAACCCCAGCATTTTTGTACCTTATGTGGAGTGCAACTTACTCTTGACACCTTATGTGTAATGCAACTCATCTCAAATGAATTAGAGCTGTGCAAAATTCTATGGGTTCCTTACGCAACCCTAAACCCTAAACCCTAAATCCTAAAAAGCAAGGATCTCAAATGGGGCTGTTCTGGGAATTCTGGGCCACTCATGCAAGGGGCCAGTTCCCCTTCTGGGTCCTTAGTCCTTATCTTACACAAAAATAACTTTGGGGTTTTCCCAATGGTACCATAGTAAGTGCCAGTTCACCCAAGGTACAGTTTTTCCCTTCACATTCTGGTGAGTGGGAAAAGCGCTTTCTGTATTTAGACTGAATACTCCAGGGGTTGGCTGAAATTTGATGGATAATTGGTTTGGATGGATGAGAAACTAATAAAAAGTTCATAGTTTTCCACCCATTGCAGGGATTTAAGGCACTAAAATCGTCAAGAGCCTCAGCCTCAAAAAACAAAAAAATTCTACCAAATTTGATGATATTCCCAAAAGGCTGGATATCATGCACACAATTTTTTCTTCTTGTTTTCCACCCCAAGGTTTAGCATGCCCACCACAAAAGCATGTGATCTCCTGCACTCCCAAGGAAGTGTGACACTTAAGTTATCTAAACCACGCCCACAATGATCTATAAAACTCCCTGAATACCATTTCTCTTTTTATGGTTTAGGGTTTAAACTCTAAAAACCTAAACCCATGACCACTTCTGCATAATTATTTTCCCAAAGTTTACCTAGAAATAATATTCAATAAATACCATTCTGGTTACTGTTCTCCAAAACCATTTACCTAGGGCCATTTTGGGAAAAGTTTAGGTGATGAATATTATTAGGTATTATTATTGTTCTGGCTTTTTTCTTTCAACACTGTAGAATTGACAATTTACCTGATCCACTCCTCTCTGCAGCAGACTTTGGGAGCAGTTTTCCATTGCATGTGCACTAGCAATAGGAGTGTAAAAAAGCCTACAACCTGCCCATGAGTAGAGTGGGTTTACTTTAGACTACTTTGATGCTTTAGCTGACAAGTATTTGAATATTCAACTCATGAAGAAGCCATGTGAGTATCAGCCACCTCAGGGGGTAGCTAAAGGAAAGCTTCAAGGCACAGCAAATAGTTGCTCCTCGCCACAGGCTTTGGATTTAGATCACTGTGTGTTGCTTTCCATTGTCCTCAGTAAATTCCAGAGGTAGGGTTCAAACTTCAAACTTGAAAGCCTGCCAAAATGTAGCAGCAAAATGCAGTTCAAATCCTTACCTAGAGTCAATAAAGGAACATGTATAGACACTATGAACTCAATGACTTCCATTAGCTTTGGTAGTCAATCAGCCAATTGAGCTTAGCCTGCACACAAGAGCATTGAGGAAAACTTTTTTCTTGTGACCTTTTTGGAATTTCCAACTTGTGTCTTGTCATGGGATCACAAGTCACTTGATCAATTATGGTTGTCATGGAGTCTTTTGTGCCTCGTTGAGAATACATCTAGGCCTAATAGCATCTCCAACCGGATACCATATGTGCCTCAGCAAAGGCTACTTTGGGGTGCCAACAGGAAATATGTCATTAACACACACCAATGGCTAGCTTGGCTAAAAAAAAAAGGGCTTCAGCCCTATTAGAGCAAAGGTTGGGATCAACATACACAAGTGTCATAGAGGGCCCTGAATAAGCCACAGAGTTGGTCATAGGTGATGATCTTATCCCAAATGGAGCTTGACATGACTAAGGCAAATTATGCCACAAAAGTCAAGTTTGAACTACTTGTAGCAACAACACCAAGTCTCCAAGGGAAATTTGTTTTTGCCTTTCATGAAGAGTGACAACTTTGTTTGAGCTTCTTACACATCTCCCATAACCCTATTTGAGACAATGGGCCAACTTTGCTAGATTATGAAATTGAATTACATAATCTTATTTGTGTTAATGGCAAGAAAATTGGTTGTTTAGCATCCCTTTAACACTCACACAATAAGACTACAAGGTATTACTACTTAAGATGTGGTCCTTATCCTTTCCCTAGCTAGGGCCAAGGAGGGTTTCATTGTGGATAATGTCTATATTTGAGGGATCTTTTCAAACTAAGTGAAGAGGATATTTTGTATATTCCTCCTTTTCTATTGTTACCTATTGGCAATTCACATTTGGAAGTTCTATTGGTCAAGGGTCCATTTGTCATTGTTTAGATTGCAAAAGAAAACTTTGTGAATACTAGTGTTGGGTGGATATCCTAAAAATCTAGATATCCTAACCAGATATCACTTTTGAAATCTTTTGGATATCAAATTTTTTGATATCCAAAATGATATCCTTATCTCTGGATATCAAAATAATGATATATAGTCATATAAGATATGGACATAAAAAAAAATTTCAATATAAGATATTCAGGGTGGATAATAAATCCATGCCCGGAGATGGATATGAAAGGGATCTAGGTTTAGGATGTAGGTTGTTAGGGGGATCAAAACAAAATTGTGAGTGCTAATGTAGGCCATTACAATGAAAAAAAAGTTGTGGGCACCAATGTAGGCTGTTGCATGTGAAAAAATTGTTGTGGGCACCATCATTAGACCTAAAAAAAAAGCAAGAACCCTAAATTTAAAATAAAATGGGGCTTCAACTTAACTCAGGCCCCACTTTCTCCTTTCTCCCTCTCTTTGCACTATATTTTCTTTCACGTTGCTGCTTTCTTCGTCACCATGTTATTTTGTTTTCCTCGCGCTCTGCTTTCCTTCACATTATTGTTCTCTTCTTCATCTTGTTACTCTGCTCTCTTCGCGTTTTACTTTATTTTGTGTTGCTGCTTTTTTTTTCGTGTTGTTGCTCTCCTTTTTGCATTGTTATTCTCTTCATGTTATTACTCTCTTCACACTGTTGCTCTCCTCTTCACCTTACTCTTGGACTTGTAATTTGTAAAATATTTTTTTTTTAAATTATTTATCTTGTTATCTAAAATGTTAAGTTATCCAATGGATATTAAAGGTGATGGATATCCGGTCATACTAAAATCCAGCATTAAATTTTTATTATTTTTATGATATCTTTAAAGGATATTACAATTTATTTTTAAAATAATAATAATAATAACCGGAACTGGTGGATAACAAATAAACAAATAACCAAAACCGACGGATATAAAAAAAGATTATATATGCCCAACACTGATTAATACGCCATGATTGACTGTTAGTTCTTCAAGTTTGGGAATTCTACAACAAAAACATGGTTATTATCTAGACTTGTTTGTTGTTCATTAGTTTTGAATGGTAATAAGGAAACAAGGATTCCTTATGGTTTAAATTCACAAATATATCAAGTTCTTTCTTAAATAATTTTTTTTTCATTTTTCTTATAACATTTACTTTATTAAAGCTTCTAGCAAATTCTTACAAACTTCACCACTACCAAGTTACACCCATTTCTGTCAACCCTAATTATGTAAATAAAAAATCTCAATCAACACATAATTTAAAGGTTCACCACCATTCTAATCTATTGACACCACATACCTGCAACTATTCTCCCAACAAAAAAACATCAAAACAATACCATTATTTCCTCAAACCAATAAGATTCCAAAATGCCCCACACCCCAAAAAAAACTAAGGTTCAATTAGGTTCTCCTTTCTTTCCTATGCTTTTTCATGCATTATACCCACCATTTTTCTTACCTTTTGAGTTTCATCTTTCTTTGGTTTCCACCTCTAAAAAATCATAGGTGTTCTTTCTTACTCATTTAAAAAATGATTAAAACCAACTATTGATTCAAATAATCACAAAAGCATGTTACCTCCCTTTTTGTCACTTTCTATGCCTTTCATTTCACCTCCAAAACTATGTCCATTGTCTCCAAGTTGTCCTCTTTCCACCACCTCTATCCAAAAATACCACAATTGTGTGTCAAAAAAAATTCATATATGTTTTTCATCCCTTTTAACTCTAAAACTCATTGTAAATTTCATCATGAAACTAAAATTCAACCTCATTTATGATGGGTAGATATTTATCATGACAAAGATATCATATGTTGTTCGTGGGTTGTGACATTGAATAATTGTTACTTTTTATTGGGATGTTGTCTAACAACAATTCAACTACAAAGCTAACGTTAGTTCAATAACCAAGTTGTCAATGCTCCACAACAAGAATATCAACAACCTTTATATAACATACTATCTCATTCGAAGTGCCACTATTTCTACCAAATAGCCCTTAAGCTATGAGGCTTACTCGACAAGGCTATGTCACAAAATTGAGCTAGTTTTTGAATGGGGTCTTATCACCAAAATTATGCATAATTGTATCCTTGGATCTAGTGGTCATACTCACACCTAAAATTGGTGAATTATGAAATAAAATTGCAAACCATCATAACAAACACAAGACATTGCATATTTAGGCAATGCCAATATTCCAACAATAACATTGGAAAATTTGTAATAATGCAAAACCAAGGAAACTTCATTCTTTTTACATGCAATAGTCAACATGACAATAATGAATTGAAATCATGTGACATTTATGTTGAGTATTTAAACCTAGTTAGGTGACTCATTTTTGACATTTTGAAAAGTTCGCATCTTGCAATTACAATAATGATCAAATTATAAATAGTATATTTATCAATTTTTTTTGGGTCGAAAATATTAATAGGTCACCTTCTAGATATCACTAGACATGTAATTGATCCAAAAATTCATGTGAAGTCTTGAATATTTCAATGTAAAATATTATAATATTAATTATATTCTTAAAATGATGAAAATCATGGAATATAAAAAAAATTAATCAATTCTTTTGCATTGGGGAAGTTTTAATGCATTTCATTGTTAAAATCCTCATTTAATGGTGGCCTATTTTTTATTTTTCAATTCAACATTATTATGACATGTTTCAAGTCCACATTTTTCATTGTATATGTGTGACAATCAAGCTGTCATCATTTCAAAAGTCCATTAATTATGAATCCACTATTGTTGTAATAATGACAACATCATTGGCCATTGGTTTGGGATGGCATTCATCATACATACATTTGCAAGTTTCATGACCTAACGGGATCACTATATGCAGAGTGGTTATTAAAAGCATGTGTACATGTGATGTTAGGTCTAAGGCCACTAAAACATTATTGTTGAAATTTGTACAAATCAATACAAAAAAGTTCAAATGATTGGTGTCTATGTAACTAACAAGAAAAATGTACTTTTATGTGTAATGGTAAGTGTTTGTTGCTATTAATATACCTTGTTTTGAAAATACATTTGATTGATGATGTAGTCAAATTACATGGCATCATTGTATATGGACAAAACTTGAAATTTCTTGAGCTACGCCATTTGTATTTAAGGAATTAACAAATTTAAGGTGCTTTTGTTACCCTACTCTCCTCTACATTGTGTGTTGTATTAATGCATACATGTATACTTTGAACCACAAGGCTAATACCACTTGTGTTAGTTGTTTGATTAAAAACATGACTTTAATACATGATTTTGTATTATTGGTCAACTAATTTGCAAATATAACAATTGTGAAAGACAAATTTCAAGAAAATTACACATTTTGGTCCATTTACATCAATAACTTGTGTATGTGATAAGAATAATATGCAAAATTTATCATGAGTAGGTGTGAAAAATAATCATACCCTTCACCATGTATGTTTTATAGTTTATATTTGCTAATAATAAAATTGGAAGGTGGATGATTCATATAGTATATTTAACATTCTTATCTCAATGAAAATTGTGGGATGTTTTGCATATGATGTTGGGTTAAATATTAACTTTATGTGTATATATGTGTGGTTCAAGTGATTGTGCCCATGCATACAAGTATTCATAATAGTTTTAAAATGTGATTGCAATAATCAAAATATGATAACTTTGTATTGAAAGCAAGATAAAGTAGACAACTAAATCTTCTTAGCAATCCACTTGAAAACTAAATAGAAAATAACCAAAAAATTCCTCATAAAACTATTTTACATTAAATGTCTTTACTTGAATGATTAAAAACAAGATAGTCATTCATTACTATGCATTAGTTTTCAAATTTAGCATCATAAAAGTAGGTTGAAAATATATATTTCAAAATACAAGGAGCTTTTGTAATCTACTTTTTGTAATGTGAACTTTTGTAAAATATGTGTTAAGTAAGATGTAATAAAAAGAAAGTATAATAAATTTTGATGAAAACATACAACGATTTTTATTTCCTAGCCTAGTACACATATATTTTATTGAATATTTTGTGTTGAAGGCTCCCTAACTAAGAATTTACCACCAATAAATAAGGATTATTTTCCTACTTTCAATACTTATTTGTTTTTAATTTTTTGGAAATGTTTTTTTTATAAATCTAATAGAAGGTACCCATGGTTTTTTATTATACTCCACCCATTTTAATGTTAGATTATTATTTTTATATGCATGGCATAGGATAAAAATGGAAACAATCATTTAAAAAAAATTTACCATGCTTTCACCCCTTGATAAAATGCTAATTAAATGTGTGTTGAGATTACAAATAGAAGAATGATGTGATGCACATGGTATACATGAAAAAATGCAAGGCACTAGGACGGTGGAATTTCAAATGCATCATTTGCAAAAGGTAGATATTTTGATCCAAGCAGATTGTGATAGGCATTATATATGTCCCACTTATACTAATAAGAACATTAGAGTTTGATATACATTCAACCAAGTTTGAATTTTACAATGCAAGGGAAATCATGAAGGTGAATTGCAATTCAAAGTTCAATTGCAATCTCATTATCATTTGGCACATTTCAATATAAACACCTTTTGCAATTGCGAGTTGTAGCTACACATTTAAATATAATTTTCATACCCGAATTGTGTTTTGACATGTGGGATGTATGCATACCTTAAAATTTCACAAGATTATTGGTTGAAGTTTAACACTTTAGGCCCCAAGCTTGTAACTAACAAGTGGGGGTGAAAGATTTGAATTTGTTGCAACTAAATTTATGTTTTATGACCAATCAATATCCATGATCCAATGAAATTTTAATAAATGGGTGCAAGAACCAACTCCCAAGTTGCAATTAAGATGTGGACTTTACGAGTTTAAATTTGAATCTATCAAATAAGAATTCACCATGCGGGTGGACCCATTAATAATATTCAACATATAACAATTACAAGTTTGATTTTCAAGCTTGCAAAAATATATTGACAAATGGGTGGGTGACTATTTTTCAGAAATAATTTTATAATTTATGACTTATCAACCTTCATGGTTCAATAGAATTTTGACAAGTGGCAACCCTAAACCATCACCTAATGTGCACAAAAACAACAACTATAAATCCCATTTTATTAAATAATCAATTGAAATATGGGTGTTTTATAAAACATTATGTACCTGTATGTAATTATTAATAGAATGTTGCAATTACAAGTCCAAAGTGACTCACAATACATTTGAACAAGGTAGTTAAAGAGGTTAAAAATTACATATTGAATTAAAATTTTAAACTTGTTATCCCTTCATGTATAATATATTAAAATTGACAAGTGAATCCATTATCCAACCACATACCAACAACCATATAAATGGGCCATTGTTGCATAACATTACTGAGGTTACAATTATTTCTTTCAACTATTGTATTTGCACCTCCATATCAACAAAATATAATTCAAAAGACAAATAATTGGAATGCTATAAAGTTCAAATTTTGGAAATAAAATTTTTAATATGTAAAGAATTTTTTTTAAACCCTAACTTTGATTCCTCGAAATAGATATTCAACCCCAGAGGTTGAATTGTAGGTGTGAGTGCATCAATGCATCCATATTTATGAGATTGCAATTGAAACATCACAATAACTCTTGGAACATACTAATTGTGTTAATCCTAACAAAACTAAAATTAACATGATAAGAATAGTTCATATTACAATCATTCATAGTATAATAAAATTACATGTGCAAATAACACCTTAAAATGGAACATGTTAGTAACGGACCAACTTGGGCAACATTTAAGCAATAGTAAGTTACATAATTAACCACTATACATTTATCCAAGCATCAATAGTTTTTTGAATGCTAACCTCAATGGCATCTCTAAGTCCTTTTAGCTTGTGTTTCAAGTTGCTAATGGAGCTTTCAGGTTCCACACATTTATTATTCCATCAAGACCTCATAATGGCAACAAATGTCCATCTACATTGAAGGCCAATGTTGTAATTGAGTTTGTGTTCACAATTTACAAATTTTATTAGGAGGTTGATTCCTCACTATTTTCTACAATAATAAGAATAAAAATAGAATTCTTGTAGGCTTGATTCATCAACAACGGAAAATATGACCATAACAAACAATATTTCCTAGAATTTTCTTGCCTTGAATTACTTCATTTTTGTTTATATGCACACAAACAATCATTGTACCTTGTAATGTGTGGTGAAAGTTTCCTTCGTCCATGTGCTAATTCCCACCTCCTACTGCCACTAAAGTTGCATCGATAAAACTACAAGTCATTGAGTAAACAATGAATGAATGAATCAATTACATTTGGGTGTCCATCAGGGAGCAACTCAAAGTTGCACCCTACAACACCCACTAGTCGAGGCTTGCCTCAGCCAGCCTTAGTGGCACACGTTGCGTTGATCAGGCCTTTCCAAAGTGCCATGTCATGGGCGCTGCCCCAAAACGTCTAGCCCTCCCTAGTTGCATGGAAGTGTCCACCCCCCATTGTGGATGTGGAAGCTACATCATCTTTGTACCCCTTTTGGATAGATGTTGGAGGCCTCCTTCGACCTTTCTTGCCCTCAAGAAGTTTGCCTTGAAAAATTTGCTTAAGCAACCTGCTAAGCTCCATGCGGGCCAAATGACTTAGCCACCGCATTTGGTGCCAATTAATAGTATCTGCAATGGATAACACATTGCAATGTTGCAAAATTTCAGCCTTCTAGATCTTGTCTAGCATGCTAACCCCAACATAGAGCATAGGAAAGACATGTGTGTGGCCTCAATGTGGCTGGCCATGGTTGGCTTTAGGGCCCAACACTCACACCCAACGTAAGGGTAGGGGGAATGAATTCCATATAGAACAACATTCGAATGCTCAAACTAATTGCCTTGTTAAGGAGGATGGGCTTGAGCAAGACAAATGTGGCAATAACTTTCACCACCTTAGCCTACACTTCAGCCAAAATGTTTGTAGAGGAGGACACTAGGGTGCCCAGATACTTGAACTTAGAGACCCACTCCACCACCTCCCCCCGTAAGGCCATGGTGGGGAGGGGTGGTGCCTTGCCCTCAGCACACACACACATGAGTTTAGTTTTGGGCACGTTGATGGTTAGCCCCCATTGTTGCGTTTCTACCTCCAGTTAATGCAGGGCAACCACCACCTGGTCTACAAACTTAGAAATTAGCACCATGTCATTTGCATAAAGTAATAAGCTAATCTAGGTGATGGAGTTCATTTGTTGGGCATTGGCAAAAAGTTGTTTGTCGGCGTGCTTGAAGGCCACCCTAACCCCCACTTCAACGCCCAATGCAACTAAGGCCCGCTTGGTAACAAAATCTAGGTAGAGATTAAAAAGGGTTGGCGTTATGTTGCAGCCCTAGCGAACCCCACCATGGATGTCAAATGCCATTGACTCAGCCTTAAAGGCCTTAACTATGGCGTGAGTTCTTTGATGCAGGTCTGCCAGTAGCCCCACCAGCTTGTTAGGAATGCCTTGCTGCGTAATAACATACCATAGGGCCTCCCTATTTACGTTATCATAAGCCTTCTTCAGGTCAAGAAAACAGAGGAAAAGGGGGCACTACAGGGTGATGCTCCACTCAATGAGGTTGCAAAGCACCCATGTGGCATTTGTGGTGGCACAAGCCGAACGAAAGCCCACCCATTTGTAACTTGCCTAGGATTGCTTCCATAGTGGGCTGCATGCACTAGTGTAGCACAACAGTGTACACCTTGCTGCATACAATTAACATGCTAATGCCACGATAATTAGCCACCCTTGTGCAACATCATGATGCGAACATGCTTCCACTCGGAGGGCGCCACCCAAGATTCCCACACCCCAATGTTCAATGAGTGCAACCACTAAAGTGCATCAGGCCCCCCAAACTTCAAGAGCTCTGTCATAACCCCATCCACCCCAACGGCCTTATTGTTGCTAGTGCAACACAACTGCAACCGCAACAAACGACGGGGGGCTAGTGGATATAGCAAGCATTGGGCGAGCTGGAGTTTGGTAGGGGTGAGGCCCCCGAGAGGGGAAAAAACTAGTGGGAGGGTTAGGGGTTGAGGAGAGTAGGTGGGGGGTTTGTAAACCGGCAATTGGGGGGGGCGCAATTGTAGAGTTGCTTTAGGAAGGCAAAGGCCTCCTCTGCCTTGGCGCCTCTTCTGCTTTGGCTTTAGCACCCTCCAAGCGAACGCCTGAGGACGAAAAGAGGGGTGCATGGCAGATAGATAATTGACCACTATGCTGCTCTGCAAGCCGTTTGGCTAGGTGGTAGGTTTCAAAAGAGTGCCTAGCCTACACCTTGCCCTGATTGGCTAGCCCGCCACTATGTAGCTCAAACTTCACATCCCCTAATTAACACAACTGTCGCAACGTTGCGTTTAAGAGCTTGCACCTTGGCACAAGCAACAGATGTCGCAACCCCACTTTGAGGCAAGTGTGAAGATGAGACTCACACTCCCAAAAGTGGGAACTTGGAGTCCTCCGGGACTCCCGCAACTTTAGAGCTCGATTGCAGAGGTCAAAATACCTTGTCTTGAGGTGTTTTTTATATCGTTGGAAAGGCCTTGAAGTGTAGATGTCGAAAATGGCCTCACATGAGCCATTTGGATATTTGCAACACAAATTATGGTCAAAAGAAAGGCCGGGAGTCAAACTGGCAATTTGACTCCCGACCACAAAAAGTCGGGGTGTGCAGACAGAGTGCGACATACCATTGGAAAGCTCTTAAGGAGAGCTACAAGTTTTCTTTAGACCTCGTCCCAATCAGAGGTCTGAGCCGAGAGTTATGAGCTCCCAAAATCCTGGGAGTCCAAACCAGGACAATTTCGGGACTCTTCCTTGGGAGTCCCGGGAATAAAAGGCATTTGGATGCGAATGCAGCGGAGCAACGCAGAGAATGCTATATGGGGGAAGGTGGTGGCTTCCCCCGAGTCCGGGTCGTGGTGAGTCAAGTGAGTCCGTGTTGCCCATGGCTTGTCCCAACACCAAGGGTGTTTCTGAAGGTGAATTAACCAATTTGTGGTTGGTTTGATGCAGGATTGAGTAACTAAATAGTTGTCCCTCTTGCTAGTTTAATCCCAGAGCTTTCAGCACGCCCCTCTCACCCCCTTTCGTGCTGGAAGCTGGGAGCAGCACCAAGTTCCAATTACTTTCGCTTTTTAACATAGTTGGACTCTTTTGAGTCTAACAAGGAACTTGGGGGCGCGTCAACAAACATGGGGTGCAGCGACGATGGTAACCGCTGTCACGCGCTTGGTAGCAATGAGGGAGCGGGTGCCCTTGCTAAACACACGACAACCTTGGTGCCGACGCGGTTGAGGCCCTGGCACCTCCCTAGCCGCACGACAAAGAGCAGCGCATCCCAACCGATGATGCTCCTCAATAGAAGCAGACTTTAGCCTAAGGAGGGGGCCAAAACGGTTGCTCATCGCCACGTGGAAAGCTTCATGTTGCTGGGGTTGCGTAACAGCTGGGTGTTGTAGCGGCATTCCACTTTAAGATGTGCATGAAGGCAGCATAGAGGCGCAAGTGCAAGTAACCACCCAGAAGCCTGTGCGGGGTGCTGCGAAAGGAGTAGGATGGGTAGACCCTAGCTGACCTAATGATGTTGCGGTGGTGCTCTGACACTAGAATGTGGTTAATTGTGGTGTTGCGAGCTGTAGCATTTTGGTGAGTGAAGGTTGCTTGTTGTCGGGCTAGTTAAAGAAAGTAAAAGTTGTCGTAGAGAGGTGGTGAGTGAAGGTTGCTTGTTGTCGGGTTAGTTGGACAAAGTAAAAGTCGTCGTAGAGAGGTGGTGAGTGAAGGTTGCTTGTTGTCGGGCTAGTTGGACAAAGTAAAAATCGTCGTAGAGAGGTGATGGGACATGCATAAGGAGAGCAACCGTAGGCCACTATTTGTGAAGGGACTCGCAGTTGACGACGGGTTAAAGCCACCTAACACACCCTCCCACCTATTAGATCCCACTTGAACATTGAAGTCCCCTAAGCAAAGCACCAAGTCACGAGCAGGAATGGCAGTAACCACAGAGGAGAATGCCTCATATAAGGTGTCCTTAGGCTAATCCCCACTGTAGTCTATGGGGGCATAACACACCATAACCCAGAGCTTGAGGCCCTTCTCTAGGTGCAGTTGAACCCACATGAGGCAAGGGGACATTGCTAGCTAGGCCAGCAGGTTGCCAACAACACTAGGGGATAACATAAGCGCCACGCCCTCATGTGCCAGATCTCGATGGCTAAAATAGAAAAAGGAGTAGCCCTCAACCTTAAATTCACTAGAGCCCAACCAGTGGTGCTCTTGGATGCCATAGAAGGCCAGATCAGTCGGTAGCAACACCTCACACACAAGTTGGCCCATGTCGTGCTCTAGCAACGTTGGCTCCCTCGAGGCCGAAAGGAGGTAACATTGTGGGTGGCGAAGCACATGTGAACGCGCATGCAACGCAAGGGTAGAGGCGGGGAGGAAGGGAGTTTGATTTGAGACGATCGAGTCAAGCGAGAAGCCATGCTCATTGCAACATGGGATTGAAGGCCAGATACTCCAAGTGCACCGACCAGGCTTCAAACAAAGGGTAGAACATGATGTTTTCTAGTGAGAAATAGAAAGAAAATGAGTAGCTACTATACTCTCATGGTCAAGACCTACCAAATATATCCACCCATTTAGCAAGTCCCCTTTAGACATAACATTTTTTGCCAATGTTCTATAGTGTATGACCTTATGTTATTGGCAACCTATGAAAAATATAGGATGCAAGTAATTAGTCAATTACTTCATATGCTTATTATTAGTTTAAGGTTTTATTATGCAATAATTTCTTCAAGCTTTTCAAATATATGAAATTGGGAATCATAACTAGGATTGTTGATTTTTTGCTTTCAAATCAGACATCTAATCCTTGTTAACGAGTCATTCCTAACCTTCAATTTGACCAACATACTTGGATTTTAAGTAGTGAAATACTTGTTCTTTTGGTTAGACAACATCACTCTAGTGTGCAACATTGACCTTGATGGCCAATGAATGTGCACAATCCTCTATTCCTTAGCCTTCCACATCATCATCATCATCATTGCCTTTTTCTTCCATGCACTAGTACATAATGAATTCAAATCCACTAATGAATTCACTAGGTTTTGGAATGAATTAGATAAATTTTGGTCCTAGTGAATTCCTAGCAAATTTGTCAATTGTTTAGTGATTAGTGATGAGTTGATATGGACAAGTAATTCATTTGTAAATTCATTAACATATGAACAACTAGGAAATTTTGAATATTTTAATTATTTGATCCAAATTATTTAATACTAACTATTTAATCCACGTGATTAATTATTGAAATTGAAATATTTTATTCTTTCATTTTTTAAAAATTGAAAGTTAAAAGAAGATTGAAACTTATCTACCTAGGTAGGTAGAAAACTAGCACCTCCTTACTTGTATAGGTAGGCAAATAGATAGGAAAGGGAAAATGTAGATGTGGAATGAATAGCCAAAAGTAATTTTATTTACTTTGTAATCTCCATTCAAGGTCAAGCACGTTTTCACTCATCTTAAATTGGCATAAGAATTTCAACGTGATAAGCTAATGGAATACATGTTGTTCATATACCTTGTGAAATAAAATTAAATAAATAAATATATATATATATCTGGGTTGAACCTTTTACATGCACCTTAGTTTTAAATCAAGATACAACTAAACCTTTTCCAAAAGCCAACTTTAATTAGTAATTTTTTTTCTCATATTATGTCCAAATAAAAAAAATTAAACATCATTCTAGAATATTTTCCAAAATCTACACATTAAAATTATAAAAATTAACCTTGAATTGAAAAACAATTCATGTAAATCTTGTATTTCAATACATTTCAACAATGATGTTTTGAAGACATTTTCTTTCTTCAACCATCGTTATTTCTTTCATTTTTGTCCACATGAAAGAAATATTAATTTGTTTTGTACTACATACTACATTTTAATTATGAAATATTATACCAATAGTTCATAAAATATGGATTATCAACATATGATAATGTTATTCTCAAAACCATTCAATGTTGTATAATGTATTTACAAAATATAATACATTTAAATATGGTATATTAAATACATAAAAGTTAATTTTTATATTACAATACAAGTTTGATTATATAATTATAAATTAGATTTAATATAAATTATAAAAAATGAAAATTTTATTATAAATTATAAATATATTATATATTATATTCATTTTATTCACAAATAATTTTTTTAATGTATATAGCAAATATATATTATCATATATGATATATAAGTGATGTTATATGATAAAAATATTGGATCAAAGATTTTATATTTTCATGGATAAATTTTATGTTTTACATTTTTATCATGGGAAGCCCACAAACAAAATTTATTTAATTAAAAAACTTATATATGATATGTATACATAATTATATATGTTATGGACATGATATATGATATAATATTTATTATATATTTCTATCTCTTTCTAATGCGAGGCAAGAAACTTGCTGCCGGGATTTGTCAAAGAATAGATATACCACTAATAATGAATTGGAGCAATAGCATCCGTGGCTGAGCGGTCTATGTTAAAAAAATTGGATTTTGATTTTGTTTTGTTGTAAACATCTTTTAGCATTTTATTAAATAAAGGCAGAAACTAAAATCTGATTTTTTCTAGAATTAAAATAAAAATTTATTTAGATAAAACGGAAATTTATTTAAATAAGATAAAAAAATTATTTAAATAAGATAAAAAATTATTTAAATAAAATAGAAAATTATTTAAATAAAATAGAAAATTATTTAAATAAAATAAAAATTCATGTAAATAAAATAAAAAATTATTTAAATAAAATGAAAATTTATTTAAAGAAAATGAAAATTTATCTAAATAAAATAAAATTTTATCTGAATAAAATAAAAATTCATGTAAATAAAATAAAATATTATTTTTATAAAATAAAATATTTATTTAAAACTGATCATATCTGTACATAAATTAACAGTAAATTATATCATTAATTGATATAGTAAATACCTTGAAATAAATTTAGGTTAAAATAATTTACATTGATTTTGAATATTAAAAATACTCATAGATTATATTATTATAAATAGTATGTTAATTAATAATACAAAGCAGGAGAATAAAAAATTGTTTATCTATTATATAGTGTAATTATTTATTTTATCTAATCTGAAAAAAAGTATAGTATGTTACAAAATTTATTATATATATATGGAATATGTAAACTTAATATTAATTAAATTTCTTATAATTATACTATATTTGATTTAAATAAAAAGTGTACAAAGTTACTATTTAGATATTATTCAAATTAGATCATTATAAATAATATGCTAGTTGATAATAAATATAAATAAAAATAGAAATGAAACATTAACATAATTCCAGTTAATTTATATTAATGATTATTAAAATTAAAAATTAATATGTGATATATATTAATTTTTATATTGTACTACATTATGTTAGTGAACTATATTTATATGTGTAATAGTGAATGTAATCAGCCAAATAAATATAATTTTGTACAATATATTGGAATATGTATATATATAAGAATGGATTTTCATCTTTTTATTTCTTAAAAATGTCTTTAAATTGTAATAAATGAAGGTCCAAAATAATATATGGCAATTAAATTCAAATTTGTATGTAAAATAAATTATTAAATTAGTTACAAATTGGTTTAAATCACCATCTAATATGTCATATTGTGACTAGTTGATGCAATAAAAAGTTATGATAAATAATCTTACACATTATAAATTAGTTATATTAAATAATGACTACTATAAAATCGTATATAACATTGAAATTATCATTTAATAGTTTCAAAAATAACTTTAGTAAATTATTTTGACTATAAATGAATGTGTAATTGAAGTTTCATTGAAAATGAAATGAAATGAAGGCAGGGTAAATTTGATTCATTTTTACAACTCCATAGTGATTTAGGTTAGTGGATTTGAATTCATTGTGTAGTAATGATGTCTCATGTAGATATTCAAATTGTTTGATTGGGAAAGAGTTTGAAACAATGGCTTGTGCATGGATTCTATAATTTGAATGTCCATGGATTTTATAATCTTCATTTAGACTATAAAATCCATGGATAGGTTGTGCCAACAAAACTTGAATAGAAGAAAACGATGAATTCTATTAAACAAGGTGAATTGTTTTTCCTATACCTTCCTCATATTTGTTAATACCTTACATCACACCATTGTAGCTCACAAAAATAACATCCTTTACCTCTTCCTCTTCATTTCCTGTAATAGAAAAAAAAGGCAATTTCAATTATCATGCTAGTTTTGAAAATTCCTCCCTTTTCTTGGATCCATGATTATCTTGTTTTAATTCAAATTTCAAAACAACCGATGGGAAGAAATATCCTTGAATTATTCTAATTAGACACAAACCTAGACCATACAACATAATGACACTTACAAAATTGCCTTCTATACTAGACATTTGTTAATTCTGACATTTCTTACAACCATTAGAAATATTTCTTTCTTCTTTGCACTATTACATTCACTTGTAATTCAGCCTCTTGGGCTCAAATACCTATTTTGTGGAGTCAAATCAAACTCTTAAAACTTTGATCTTTATGCATTGGAATTTGTATTTTAAAATTTGATTTTTTTAGCATTTTGGTTTTTTTTTAAATATATATATTTTATTGACATGTAGGTGGAAATACAATAGTTGAAAGGTATGATTGTAAGTTGAATAATGTAATGTTTTATAATCATCACATGTGTGCCCCCAATTCATACACTAAAACTGAGATCAACTAATCAAGTTGTAACATAAAAACATCATATGTTCAATTATGTATCTCTTCTTTTGAAAATGATTTTTTCAATCAAAAGCACAATGTGGATTGTTTTTTGCAATCTCATCCATTGTTTCTAGCAAGGAAACCAATTTAGGCTGGGATATGTTCGTGAGAAGAAGTGGAAAGTACAAGGAGAAGGAAATATAAAAGAAGGTGCTTGGTGGTACTATGGTACAAGTGAAGTATTTATCCAATTGATGCTCAACAAGATCATTATGCAAGTTTTTTCCATCATTGTTGGTGAACCAATAGGTGACATTTGCATGCAACATAACACATAATTTAAATTCACCAATTTCAATCACAAAATTTTGCTAATTGTCTTTGAAGGCACAAAAATGATGTGTAAACCACATTCACTTCCTTTGATTTGTATGAAAGACCTTTGAATCTAACTAATCCAATTGTTAAAATTGATCTACGAACATAACAAGTTCTGTTCAAACATACATGTAAATTCACATGTGGTAAATTCATGCACCACACCAACCAAAAGGTCACAATCAAAATCTCTTCTCTCTTGTTGTATATAATTGTCAACCTTGTGTGGTAGTCAACCTTGTATTTTTCATGGATCCTATTGATCTCATCAAGACTCTGTTGATGCACACCTGTAAAAGCCAAATATTGAGGTGTATGTGTTCCTTCAACCAAATTCCTAAAATGCATGAACTCTTTTTGAAAACAACCAAGCTTATAAAAGGGGCTCGAGAAATTTTTAGATATCCCATGAGCACTTCTTCCAAATCCACATCCTTTGGAGTTGGACTTAGATCCCTCAAAGTTGGATAGGATGACACAAACTTGACATCATTCTCCCCACCATGGTATAACGCCATTTTGGAGATGTTGCCTTAAACCAACACATAATATATTTGAACACTTTAATCATCTTGGAAATAAACATTCAATCCAAAAAACAATTATAACAGATCAATTTCAAAATGATAAAGAATTAATAGAAGAAAAAACAACCATAATCACCAAAATTAAATTGACATAATTTGAAAATGAGAATGAAAACAAAATATCACAATACTAAGGGCATTTTGCATAAAAAAAGAAGAATGTTAGAATACTAGTGCTATTGTGACACATTTGAAAATGAAAAAAAAAAAACAAATTGTCACAATACCAATGGGATTATGTAAGTGTTTGAAAATAAAAAAGAGAAGAATGTCACAATATTAGTGCTATTGTGACAATGTTTGAAAATGAGAAATAAAACAATGTCATAAGGTTTGAAAATTCAAAAGAGTGTTTGAATGTCATAACATCAATAGGGCAACACTTAAATAATGTTTTCAAATGCTTACCTTACTCAATGTAACACAAACAAAGATATTAAAAAACAACATCAAAATACCATTGGTATTGTCACGGCATGGATTGAAAATCTGAAAAAATTCTATGCTTTGCAAAGAAGTGATTTGTGTGATTCTCTGATATGGTAGCCATATCCAGAAATGATGACATTCTATGCAAACCTTTGTTTCTGTCATACCCATGTAAACCATACTAGGAGGAAAATGTGAAGGTATATGAGATAGAATGTTGTTTCAATGGAATATAGTTGTAATCGTTGTGGGGCTTTGAAGTTTAATAGCGCAAGTGCTCTTTCAAACCATCAACGTAGTATTGCTTGTTTTTCATCCCAAAGGAACTTGGAGCATACATGTAAACGAGTAAAGAGTACAAATCCTCAAGCTTTTGAACCAGCTCAAGGTCTGCAGCAAGAGAACCTACAACAAGAGGATCAGTTTGATTTTGACAGTTTAGTTTCAATTCCAGATGACCCTAATCCTCCACCTTATGATTCCACATTTTCACTTGTGCATTGGATTAGACATTGTAGAGCCACTACCGGGCTATCAAATAAGGACATTAATTCTTTGTTTGATAAAATATTGTTTCACCCATCATTCAAATTGGAAGATGTGAGTGTGAGGTCTGCTGCACAAATTGACCGCTATGAGTAGACAATTTTCAGACCAGAAGATGGTTGGGATCAATATCTCATCCATGTTACAGAAGGTGATTCTGGAGATCGTGTCATGTATCACAAGGACCCATTGGAAGCACTATCTTCTATGTTTTCATCAACTAGTCTCAAAGAGGACTTTCAAATTGCACCAAGCAATGGTGTTCACCAAGGTGTTTATTCTACCCCAAATATCGGCTTATGGTGGCTACAAATGCAGGTGCCAATTTCAGTCTTAACTTTCAAGTTATAAACATTTGGAGATTTGAATTGGCATTACTAAGGTGATTTTAAATTCTTTTGGCAATTTGTGGAATGCAGATTCTCATAAACACACAATGTCCAAGGGTTGTAGTAGCTCCATTAATTTTCTACAGCGACCAAACATTTTTATCCAATGATGGGAGAGTGAATGGGTACCCATTAGTGATGTCCATAGCAAATATTGCATGCAAAAATCGGTATTTAGATGAAGGCCATGTTTTATTGGCCATTCTACCTATTATTTCTTCTACAGAAGCTTCACATGAGAGAAGATTGCAAATATTTCATGAATGTTTGGATGTTGTTCTCAAGCCTCTAAAAGAGGCCAGTTTCAAAGGCCTTGCGTTGACTAATCCCCATGGTGATGAACAATGGGTTTTCCCTTTGCTATATGCTTATATTTGCGGTCACCCTAAGGGTTGTAAGGTGTGTTGTTTAAGTCCATGCTACATGTGTAGGTACATTCAAATTTCATCTTTGTGAAAATTAGAACTTGAAATGAATTTAGGTTTTTCATTCTCTCACCTAAATGACTTATGACTTGTATGTTGTTTGTGGATTGGTAGGTTACATGCACTTATGACACAAATCAATGTCAACATCCATGTAGTTTGTGCATGTGTCCAAAGCAAGCTTTAAGTGGAAAAAAAGTTTGATTACCGAACTGAAAAGGGAATGCAAGCTTTGGTCATGAAGATGCTTGCATCGACAAAAAAGGATGTTGATTTGTTGTCAAAGGAGAATTCGGTGCATCCAGTAAAGGCAAGATAATTTTGCCTTCCTACCCATGAATTTAAGTCTTTTGTTTTATAACTGTTCCTCAAAGGTGCATGTTCATTTTTGTAATACCTTGTATTGCATCATGTCATTTACTAATGTTCATTGTTAGTTTTAAGGAAATTTCCCTTGAAGATGAAATCTTTCCATGTGTTTATAGGATAGCAAACCTACACTAGAACTTATACACAAATATTCATAATGGTTAAATTTGACCCAATAGTTCTGATTTGTTTCTAGCTTTTAGACTCAAATAACTTCTCATCTATATGTAAAGATAATTAGTTTGTTTGTAGGAAAAATCATATGGGTGGATTTCTTTTTGGTAA
>Ga0209208_10000861_pt1 | contig 41404 bp, 21 predicted proteins | sample S1TSphfallax_3_FD_187694 | JGI IMG/M metagenome (GOLD analysis project Ga0209208, IMG submission 187694) | Host-associated microbial communities from peat moss isolated from Minnesota, USA - S1T2_Fd - Sphagnum fallax MG (SPAdes) (version 2) | ecosystem: Host-associated > Plants > Peat moss >... | reverse complement strand
TGATTTAGCCAGATTTGACAATAAGAAAATATGAAAAATAAAATAAAACCTGGCATCCTTTTATATATTTTGGCTACCTGCTGGAACTTAGGATATAATCTGGCGAATTTCAATTTTTTTTCCAAATTTGGCCACTAGTAAACTCAAAAAACACTCATTTTCGCCACTTTGAAAAAAAATTCGCCAAAAACAAAAAAACCCTGGCGAGTCCTACTAGTGAGTCAGTAGCGGTACGCAACTCCATCAACCCCGACACCCCCGAGAGCGTGGAAACTCTTGGAGCTCTCGATAGCTTCAAAGTTCTGCATTTGTTTCAAGTGTGCTCCGCTCAAACGGTGGAATGCGTAATGGGGTGTCATGGAACTCGTTGATGAATTTGCTTTCACTTTCTCTCTGGATCATATTCATGCTAATCTCACGAAATCATCAAGGTTTACAATTTGAAGGCAAAAGGCAAAAGCAACTGCCTCCCAACTCATGATCCAGCTGCAACCACTTCTGTGGATTCTGGTGAGACTTGACATTTCTTTTCTCTTATGGGCTTGATTACTATAGGTGACCATTTCAGCAGAAGGTTCTCTCAGAAACAACAAAGTAATATTGAAGCCAATGAGCCTCTAGGATTGTATGAAATTTGCGTTAGTCACCCCTACGCTTCTACATCCTTGGACTTCTGAAAGGTTTAGGGTTTAGTGCTTAAGATCCTATCTCCTGGGCGTTTGCAATATGCAAGTCTCAGATGATCATCTGGATGAATGATATATCTTGTATGCTCTGGTCATAGTGTTCAGCCAAGCACGACAAAGACTTTGGGATTCATAACTCTAACCTTAGACCTTGCAGGAACTGGGTTCTTGCAGGCATCAAGAGGGGTCTCATGTCTCGTGGTGAAGCTCATGTGGGGTCGAATGGGGTTCCTCAAGTTCAATTGGGGGTTGTTCATGTGGGGTCAAATGGGGTTCCTGAAGTTCAACTGGGGGTTGATCATGCAGGGTTGAATGGGGTTCCTGAAGTTCAACTGAGGGTTGATCATGTGGGGTTGAATGGGGTTCCTGAAGTTCAATTGGGGGTTGTTCAAAATGAGGTTCTCATATTGAAGGTGCCCCAGTACATGCGAGAATACTACCCAGATCAATTCACTCCAAAAGAATGGCGACTTGGCCTCCACAATTATGAAGCCACTAGTGCAGCAGAGGATTTGAAGACTTCCATACGGGAAGCATTTGGGCTAGCAAATGAAGCAACCTGGAATGACTTCTGTGATGATGTTGTGGATCATAACTATTATGTGAGCCTATTGAGATCATATGGTCTAGATCATCCTCCCACCCCCTTCAATGAGGCTGAGGTGAAGAGCTCACTAGTGTTAGATGCTCTAGTCCTTATTTTACGTCTTGCTCGGCCTTCAAGAGATGATCTTGGTGGGCGTCCAAGACATATATTCAACCCTGCCGTAAGGTCTATTCTTGATAAGCCACTTGTTAGACTCAGATTGAGAGCCGTGCAGCTTGACTTTTTCTTGGTAGAAAATCAGATTCCACTGACTCTACTGAAGAAGGCTGTCAAAAAATTAATTCACTTGCCAATGACAGCAAGTGCTCCAGTGGATGGTCCTTCCAGGGAAATTGCAATTTTACAGAGGTTGTTGTTGACTGCAATTAATTTGGTGTGGCCATTTACAGGAGAGTCAGAGCATAAGCAATTTGTGGAGTATTTTTGGTCCACCTACCCAAAAGAGACATTAGCTCACACATTGGGTAATTGTGCCCATATCTTGGACTGTGTTTATCGTGTGCTATGTGGCCCCAGATCTGTTTCCAATCAAGCTTCTGTGGAAGACATTGTCCACATACAGTGTGCAACAAATCTGAAAGCAGCTGGCATTAAGATCAAAGCAGTTGCTGGTCCATTGGACAACCTTTCATTCCAGCACAGATGCCTATTTGTACCTGCCATAACCATATCAGACCTGACCGAAGCTTTGTTTCGGAATCTTGCAGTATATGAAGACATGAACTCGGAAAAGAGTTTCTGTGAATTTTCAGCCTACCTACAGCTCATGAAAAACCTCATCAGTGGGCCAGAGGATGTGAAACTACTCATCAAATGTGGTGTCATTGTCAACTTTCTTGGCAATGAAGCAGAGGTGTGTGAAGCATGGAACAGGTTAACCAGAGGGTTGTGGTTTGAGGGTCAATCAAAATCTATTTGTCAAATTGCAAAAGGCATCAACCAGCACTGCAATTACAGAAATCGCCAAAAGACTGAATTTTATGAGAAGTTTTGTTCCAGGCCATGGTATGTGATATCTATCTTTGCAGCCACCATTGTAACCCTTGGCACATGTATTCAGACTTATGTAGCTGTCATTGGTTCTGATAGAATGGCACCTCATTTCCCAGCCCCACCCAGTTGAAAAATAAATCTTGTCCTCGGAGCTCACCACTCATCATTTATGGATTTTGCATCGCTTATATTTCATTGTTGGCGAGTTAGGTACCTTCTTGTGTTGGCCCTGAAAAGGTACCTCTTACTGCTTGTGGCTATGACTGGGCTACCACATTCTTGCATGGGAACTTGGTAATAAAATTCAGCTTCCTTGATGAAGTCAGTGCATAGTCATGGCAACTCATCACCGCTATCTCTTCAGTGGCTTTAGCAGATGTTCTGCATTCCAAGTAGTCACCAGTGGTGTGCTTAAGAATATGTGCAGGGTGCAGGAGGCCCCAACTACTACCCTCTATGCAGGTCTCTCTACAATGAAATGAAGTCTATCCTTACAAGCTTGTTGCAGCTTGAAGGATGATACTCTTGACTTTTTTAATTAGCTATGTCTCTTGAGTGCTAGCCAACATCATGACTAAATCTTGCCATTGCTTTCAGAAATGCAATGGAAACTGATGATCCAGATGTTTGTATAATGGATTGTGTAAGATTTTGGACTGATTACTATACTTTTCTCTACAACCACTATTATGAGTTGTTGATGCCAGTGGGTAGTCATGGCAGCTTGTCACTGGTATTCATGATGAAACTGATGGTTTGACACTTTGTGAGCAACTTCCATAATGTTGTGACTGCACTTATTGTCACATTACCTTTAAATTGTTATTGTGGAGATTTCTCTGCAATTTCATAGATATATATTCCTTGGGAGGTCTCAGTCCTTGCTGCTTTTCTTGAGAGGATTGGTTCCACAGAAGACCATAGGCATTTTAGTGGTAGACAGCTATTGCAAAGTGGTCTTGGCTTGAAAATGCCGTGATATTTAAGGGACTTGCATGTGAGGTTTACATGCTAGATTGGAAGAGCACTGGTCTTCCAGCATGCAGATTCCATGTCTGACAGTCCAGTGTCAAGGCCAACCTTGAGGGCTCCCTGCTGAAATTGATACATCCATCCCTAGTTCCCTTAGAATTGGGATCAAGGAATGGGAAATGCCAGATGTCAGAAGGGGACTGGGAGGGCCATTGAAGGGAGCATAATTCACATCTGTCATCACTGCACAAAAGGAAAACATGGCCACTTTTCTTGCAACAAAAAAGAGCAAAGGTGATAAGGGGTGAGAGATTAAGGGAACAATGGAGGAATGGGCTAGGAAAATTGGGGTTTGGAGACACAGCATTATGCTCTAGTGCTATTCAAGAGAAGCATCATTCAAAGCATCCAGGATAATAAACATCAAAGTACAAAGGTAGAGTGTGACTCAATTGTTTCTCTTACTAGACAAGCTTAAGAGCATGTAACCTGGCTTTAAACCCTCTGACAGGGAAGAAGTCAGCATCAATCAGGAAGAAGATATGCCAGAAAAACAAGCTGCACTGGGCAAGGGAGTATGGACCAGTGTGAGGACATGTAGGCGATAAGGAAAGCAACATTTGGGGCAGAAGGGTCACTCACAGCATTTGTAAGGGCATCAGCAGGAAATTACAAATTACTATGATGCAACAGGAAAAACATCATCCACCTGATATCCAAAGCAATGGCAACTTTGTGCTCTAAGGACAGCAACAGCAACAATGTGACTCCTGAAAACAGAACCTTGCATGCAAGCCAGAGTGATGAAAGGCTGAAGCATCAAATGGTTGAGAGGCACTCTCAAAAGGAAATGCCTAGCTATTTATTACAATCAGATTGTTTTTGAAAACCTCAAAAATTCCCAAAACCCACAAAGCAAGCAAACAACAATTGTAGGTATGCCAGGATTACATCAGACATACTTCAAGCAAGCAACAATGGGTGAAAATTGAATGCAATCTAATGGAACATGAACAGGAATGAAGGTCAGATGATGAACAATCTTACAAGGAGGCTTGGAAGCATTGCCAACTTCCTTGGAGTTCACCTTGAGACAAAAACTCCAAGCATGTCCATCATCAAACAACTTCAAATTTTCTAAACTCAATCCTTAGCAATTTCTAGTAAGCTTTGGTACAATGTAAAGACAGTGAAAAGGTGTTTCATAGAGATGCAATGTTCTACTCTCCAGTCTAGGGAATTGTTTCATACATAGTAGATAGCAAAAAGTTGTCTAAAGAGAAGATACAAGACTAGAATTGCACCATTTGCAAAGGTTTTTTACTCAAAATATGGAGCTAGATCCTCCAGAGTACAACAACAACAATATTCTTCTTAATGAAAGTTTTATCTCTGCACCTGATCAATATAATGGAAATATGAAAAGGAGTAACACTACAACATACCTAATAGCATTTCAAACTCTAGTGTAGCACTAAACAAAAACACAAACACCAACACATATAAGCAAAGCAATGTGAAACAAAGAGATTGAAAGCAAAAGTTAGAAAACCAAGTCATGAGACAACTTATAAACATGATGGTTGCTTGACATTGTAGAACTTCATAAAACACAAGCTAAAGAAATACATTGGTTGTAGCCGACTTCCCCACACCTAGGTGTTGGCCCTTTTACACAAATGAACTTCATAATTTCTTGCACCGCAACAATTTGAAATATTCAAATTGGGGTTACCATGCCACATTTCCTTCAATATTATAATTCTTTCAGCAAATGGTGCCAATTATTAATAACAAATATGACACTTAAATCTGAAGGCCACTACTACTAATCTTACTATGAGCAGTTAAAAATTGAAAGTGTGAACCCCAAATTTGTTCACTTCTTGAGGTTTGTGCCAAGCAAAATGAATTCTGTCACAGATGAAAAGGAATCTATCTGTACGGTTAGGGGGAGTTCAACCTCAATTGTGCATGATTTAGCATGAACTACAACTCAGTTGCCACACCACCTCCTTCAGTGCATCTCCAACCACAATTGCAAATGAGCAATATGCACCCCCAGTTGAGTTCACTTGTCTGCAAGTTGACCTCTTGATTTGAACTACAATGTCAAGTCAAGTCCACATGAACCACACCATAGATCCACATCCACTCGTGGTCTGGCTTTGTTAAGAGGGCACATTCAACTAGTATGATAGCTATGAAATACAGCAGCAACATGGCTGTTGAATAGTTGGCATTGGATTACTCTGCTCTGATGCCTCGTCCTCTGGGTCTGTTCTGGTGTCATATCCACCTAGCCATCATTTCATAGAGTAGTTAAATCGCATGTTACATGACATAAAATGTTTTTGCATTTTATTAGTAGCATTTTAAGACCTTAGCATATTTGGGTACAAGGCAATGTAAAGGCCCAGCTTTTTGGTGTAATGTGGTCTTCAAAATGTCAACTAATTAGGTTTTTATGCCAAGTAAGGCCCTTGGAGTTGAGCATTTTTCAAATTTAAGCCCCAATTTTAGTTCCCACCTTGCAGCAAGCCCTTGTTTGAGGAATGCCCACTTATCCCACACATTTGGGGCATTTCCATCGTAAGCTCCTTACACCCTGGTGCCTCCTCCGGTGGGTCTGATCTCCCTATTGCTGCCTTCTGCACCGGTGCCTCCTCCGGTGGGTCTGATCTCCCTATTGCTGCATTCTGCACTGGTGGCTCCTCCGGTGGGTCTGATCTCACCACGCTACCTTTGTTTCCTTGCATAGGGTAGTTTGAAGACAGGTTACATGATATAAAATGCGTATGCACTTTATTAGCAGGGTTTAATGTTGTATTCCTTTGGGATCGAAGGCACTAAAAAGCAATAGCTTTTGGGCCTAATGTGGGCCTAGAAATGTCAACTAATTACGTTCGTATGCTGAATTCTCCTTGACTTGCAACTGGAATCATAAACTCTGGAAACAGCGTTCAAGCAGGGAACAAACTATGGTCTTGATGAAGTGTTCTTGCCAATCGAAAAGTCAAGTGGGAAGACTTCGACGTTGTGTAACATAGTAATAAGACCTATCCTCCAATGCTCATCAATTGTATTAGAAAGGAAAATGTGAACAGTCCTTAGGAAAGCTATTAATGTGCTGACGAAAATTTGCTTACTGTCGTTACGTTCACGCGTCTCGACAAGCTCAAGATACATGTCCTTGCCATCATCCCACAGCTGCAGAGTTGATTCATTTTGGATATTGTAGTCCAGAAGAGCCCGTCCATCCTCCAACTGCTCGTCATTGAAAAGCAACCACTGCTGATCAAGAGGGATGCCTTTCTTCTCCTGGATCTTAGCCTTGACATTGGCGAGGGTGTCAGAGCTCTCCACCTCAAGCGTGATGATATTGCCCATCCAAGTCTTAACGAAGATCTGCATAATGAAAACGCTTCCAAGAAAAAACACTTCAAACCAATTTGTGCCTCCAAACAAACCTGAACAGAAAACCAGTATTGAAAGGGGAAAAACAAATTAGGGCTCGTAGCAAGAGCAGGGTTTAAATTTTCCCAATTTTGTGTGCTAGGTGGAGTCGCAATCGTCAACAAGAGGAAAAAGCAAAAATTTGGCTGGAAAGATTTTTGAATCCTTGCTTCGTTTTGGCGACCTCTAGAACGTACTGTCTAAATATTGAAACTTGAGACTTTTTTCCCTCAGAATATGGCGACTTTGGCCTTTTTATTTATTTTAATAGTCCTTTGTATTCTTCACACTAGATTTTCTGTTTTGTCGCGATGGTTCAAAATTTCGCCACCAAAGAAAACACTGCAGCGGCTAGAAGGTGCTAGAGAAGAAGGGCAATCGAAGTAAGCAGCAGCTCTGGTCCTTCGTCCACGGCTTATTCTCTCTCTCTAGAAAAGTCTTTTCCTCAATATCTACCATATTGCCCGAATCTTCCGACCGTAGCAGGGAAGTGTCGACAGTCATGAAATAGACTAAACATCTTGTTCTCTCAATGCCACGATGTTGCGATTTAGTTGTATTGTGAAGGTTGGGGGTTGGGAGAGTGTGAAAATGATAAGCATTTGGGAATTTGGTGGTACCAAATCTCAGAATCACTCTTTCTTGCCCCAAAAGTATCGATACTTTTCTCTCTTGGGAATATATAAAAGTGAAGTTCACGTGCTATTTCCCTATTTTGCCAAGTTTACTTTTGATGTTTCCCGCTCTCCACTTTGCCAAATTGTGAGGTGAGATTGCCGGATTCTCACGTTGTCGGTCTGCATGCACAACTTGCCAATTCCACAATTCTATTTTTCTATTATGCCAAATTGCTTAGTCCACTCCACCCTATGGACTGTCCGAATGAGCTTCAAGCTGCCCACAATTTCTGAGGTCTGAATGTTCCTTCTGATCTGCTTTTGTTGGGCTCCAGAAAATCACACTGCCCCTGTGATTTCTGTTTTTTTTCCACAGGCTGCCTAGAGCTCCTCCCTCTTTTTTCCCTCCTCTTTCTCTTCATTGTTGTTTTTCATTTTTGACTTGATGGACCTTTGAGGCCCTTTCAAAATTGAAATTTACCCCCAAAATTATCTTTGAAAATAATGATATTCAGAACAAATTGAAAGGGTTTGACTTCAAATTTCATGTTTTTTTTTTAAAATCCATTTTTGTGAGTGATGTGCACTTGAATCTATCCTAATGGAATATTTGAGGCATTTGCTCGTTGTAAACTTTGAAATGAAGGCCTAATAGAAATGAAATGCTCTTGGGCCATACCAATGATGCATCAACTGATAGTGCATTCCCATTCCTAGTAACTTCCAACTAATGTTATGAAAACGTGCCAATCATATCTAGTTGCTTTTGTTAATTGTTGATCTTCGTCCTAGCAAGAATCCTAGTTTGCAGAATAATGGAAAACAAATATTTAAAAAATGCAAAGTCAAAATAAGAGTTTCATAAAGATAAGCAAATGGGAAGCTCACAATTGTGCTACAAAGAACTCAATTATTTTGAATGGACACTTTTGTGTTAATTTGGTGTTGATAGTAGAGATCAGATTTGTTTGCAACACGAAAAATATTGAAACCCTACTTTTTCCATTAGACCAAATCTTGGCATCACTTTCTAAACAACAACAAAGTTTTTGCTCAGCAAAGAAGAAACTCCTTCAGAGGGCATGTTGAGCCATCTCATAGGCTGCATGCAAATTATTTTCCTGAAATTGATTGTAATAATAGGACACTGGGATACCTACATATTAATTAGTTCATGGGTGTGCACATAACTTCTTCTTTTTTCTTTTTGAAAGAGCCATATTCATTGGTCCATCATCAAAAAAATTTGAAACTTTGAGCTCTCCCCAATGGAAGGACCTCTTTGGACCCCAGTTTCAAAATAGAGAAAAATGTATCCCCCTCTAGCCTACCTTTTCAGGTTATATACATTGGAGTTGAACTTAGGGGAAAATCATATGGAGTAAAACCAAGTTGCTCTTGGGAACACCTTGGGGTACACATTGGGAACAAGGGAAAAAATTAGAAGTCCTAAAATCATCTTTTTGGAGATCTTCCTTCATTAGATTTTGACCAAAATTAATAAAATCACCAAATTTCTTCATACGGTTCAAGTAGGTAGTGCAAAGAAAAAGAAGGATATGTTCACCAAAATTTACCTTCATATTTAGCTTCTACCCATATTTGGTTAAATCTTCCTGTAGAGTATCACCACTTTGCATACATCATAGAATTGACCCAACAATAGAAAAACACTGGGACTCACAGGGGTGCAAACATTTCTCTTGTATGTTCTGATCATAGTGTTGAACAAAGTGTAACAACTTTGGGATTCAGAACTCTCATTTTTGACCTTGCAAGAGCCGGGTTCTTGCAGGTGTCAAGAGGATCTCATGTCTCATAGTGAAGGTCATGCGGAGTGGAATGTATGGGGTTCCTGAAGTTCAATTGGGGGTTGTTCAAAATGAGGTTCTCATATTGAAGGTGCCCAACTACGTGTGAGAACCTCCGGACCAATTCACTCCAATAGAATGGTGATTTGGCCTTCACAACAGTGAACAGACTGGTGGAACAGAGGATTTGAACACGTTCAGTGGGGAAGCATTTAATATAACTACTGATGTAGCCTTCCACGTCAAGGATCTCTTGGGATTAAATTCTCACTTTATAAAGCCTATGTGTGTTTTCTTCTGACATGGATTTTAAACCCCTAATAGGATGAGAATGGGCTTCTGGAGAATACAACCGGGTGGTCCATCCCATAACCACCATGGGTATTAGAGCTGGGATTATATAATGCTTGAGGCCATTCTAGTTCTCACATAAACTGGAATTGTCAATTCTTATTGAGAGAACTGGCCTAATAATCGACATGAAAATCAGCCCCATTCATGAGACCTGCCCAACTGTGATTTTGATTTCAAATTGTCATTTTTTTCAAATCCATTTTTGTGTGGGATGTGCATTTGAAGCTATCCTAATGGGATGGAAATTCATCCATGAAAATTCAAGAAATGGGATGAAATAAAGTTCCTACAAGAAATAAATTTTATAATTTTATTTCATCCATGAAGTGTAAATGTCACATGTGAATTCAAATCATTGAACTTGAAATCTGTGTGCTAAACCTCCTTAGCACAACCCCTGTTTTCTTTTCCAAGAAGTAAGTTTGGGTCATATGTTGAAGGCCTTCACATCATAAATGTCCATAGCCAAGGGGTATCCCTTTTGGCAACCCTAAATTCATGCATGAACTTTCCTCCCTTCCATTCCCCCCAATTTGGAAATGCATGATATTTTCTGCATGTGCATCCATGAAATTTGGATGGCTTTCAATGAAAAAAATAAAATTGTCAATGAAACTACACTTCATGGGTGAAATAAAATGATAGATTGTATTTCTGGACAACATACCAGAGAGGGGCCTGAATGGAGGAGGTGGGGGGGTTGTATTGGGCCCCCTAAACCTGTCCAGCTTTTTATATAATGGTTACTATTTCTTACCTTTTTTTTCAATGTTGCCCCTGTGTTGATATGGTGCCGAATTGTCATGCAAAAAATGACATGCAGGTGAATTTGTAGTCATGGGTATGCAGAAAAAAATGCCAAAAAATTCCATAAGAAATTGTAATGTACTCACGGTTTAAGACCCTTGATATATTTCATGACTGCTGACACTTCCCTGCCACTGGTTAGAAAGCCAGAAACGGTCAGAAAATTCAAACAAACAGGCAGATATTGAGGAGAAGACTTCCCAAGAGAGAGAATAAGCTGCGGATGAAGGACCAGAGCTGCTTACTTTGATTGCCCTTCTCCAGCTCATTTTAGCCGCTGCAGTGTTTTCTTTTGGTGGTGAAATTTCCAACCATGGCCACAAAAAAGAAAAACTAGCGTGAACAATACAAATAATTTTTAAAGAGAAAAATAGGCCAAAGTTGCCATATTTTGAGAGAAAAAAGTCTGAAGTTTCCATATTTAGACAGTAGGTACCTAGAGCTCACCAAAACTAAGCAAGGATTCTAAAACGTTTCCAGCCAAATTTGGCTTGTTCCTCTTGTTGAGGGTTGCAAGTCCACCTACCTCACAAAATTGGGAAAAATACCCTGCTCTTGCGACTAGCGCTAATTTGTTTTGCCCCTTTCATTCCTGGCTTTGTGGCTGGGTTTGTTTTCTGGCACAAGGTTTGAAGTGTTTTTTCTTAGAAGCGTTTTCATTATGCAAATCTCCCTTGAGAATTGGATGGTTTAGAATCTTTTTTAAATAAGAATTTGTAGTTCACATATAATTTGAATTTTTTTGTAAAATAGTCATTTTTTAATTACAATAATTATTTTTATTTTATATTTATTATATTTTCTATGATTTGACCATATTTTAAAAAGTAACAAAATATTTTAAAACATTTTAATTATTCATTTATCTATGAATCATGTAGTGACAACTTGTGGATAACTAGATAGCTAGTTAGTTATATATTTAAAATTATTAGTTATTTAAGTAGTTGATAATGAATACTTAATATTTGTAGTGTATAGTTTACATGTTAAATATATTCATTATTAATTATTTATTTATTTAGTGAGGCATGTACTTGAATTATTTTGAAATTAAAAGTAAAATGAGTTTTAGGTTAATTTGTGAGAAAATTGCAACTTCAAAACTTATTTGATATTGTTTTTTCTTCATTCATATTTTGAACATTATATAAACAAAGGGTATGGTCATGCAATTTCACATTACAAAATTTGTGCATATGGGATGAACCAATCAAAAGGTTTAATCCAAAACAAAAATACAAATTATGTACAATTCTAAACTACCTACCTTCCCAACCTATTTAAGTACTTAGTTAAGTAGGTACCTTGTTTGACCTACCTTCCTAAATCAGCCTATGTACCAACCTTTTTACTTAAATAAGTAGGTAGGTATGTAGCCTGGGTTTGTAAACACCTATTTATGCACCTTCAACTTTAATATTAATATTTTGTATTAAATTCATTTTCTAAGTGTCATGTGGCACATTTACATTGGGTCGCATGTTAGAATATAGATCATCCAAGCATTTAATTGAATGTTTTATATTATTTCAAAATGATATTTATATTTATATTTTTAATAATTAAATATTGAGACACATGGCATCACATCATTTGCCTTCAATTGTGACTAAAATAATTGCATCTTAATTACATGTGACAATATATATATAATGGAGTCAAATGATGAACTTTTATTTATTAATTTTTCTTTCATCCAATACTCGTTGTCATGTGCAATTAATATCACATGTGACTTGTCCAAATCAATTAATGAATTTTTAGTCACAAATGTTGCTTGGAACTAAAATTTAATCATAGAAATTATTGAAAATACATGTTTTTCTTCTAATGTATGAACGGAAAAAAAAACATTGGAAAAAATGTGGTGAAAAGAAAGCCCTAAACAATCATGTGAAAAAAATGAAATTTTTAGGAGGCAATTTCATTTTTTGACACAAAAGTTTGGGTAGGCAAGAAAAAACATTCATGTCCTAGACAACCTAAAAAATTTAAAACTTGTGGGTAATTTGAAATTGATTTGTGCAATCCATAAGGTAATTTGGACTTCACAATTTGACAAAATAACAAAATAGTAATGTAATTTGACAACTTGAAGCTGTGGATTTATAATATATTTGGAAATTAAGCAAAATCAACCTTGCAACCTGGCAAAGTAAAACTACCAACAACAAAAGTGAATTTGACAAAATAGCCCAATTTGGAATTGACATTTCTTTATTTCATAAAAAAAAATTCAATATTTATTTACATTGAAACACAATAATAAACCTAACCAACAAGCCATTAACACCCCAAGTCAAATTTCAAGTCAAGTTCCATGATAAAAGGTTGGCAGGTTTTTCACTTCGACATCAATGGTTTTGGATTTTTTTTTTTTTGAAACAACTTATGTAATTATTTAAAAGTTAAATTTAATAATTTAATTGATGAATGGATTTTATAATTTAATTATGGTTTGGTCATAGTTTCAATTAATGTGCATTGACTCATACATGATAATTCATGTGGAAATTTTTTTGACACATTTATGTAGATGTTAAATCACATACAAAGTTATGTGATGTGCAAACTTTAGGGGAAAAAAAAATTATTATTTTTTGTTAATATATAAATGAATGTTTGTGACTTTTGAAAACATTTTCACTTGATAAGAACAAGTTATATGATTGCAAAGTTTTATAAAATTAAATTCTGAAAAGAATTAAAAGTTTAATCTTTAAAAATATTACCTTAATTTATGAATGTATGAAATCCATGATAGGATAATGGTGTAACATAAAAGCTGCACATAGAAAATTTGTCACCAATTGTGGCCTGCGCTAATAACCCCATTATAAACTGGGGTTACTTATTTATTTATTGTGATATTTCAGGCTCAAATTTGGTTGATGAAATCATCAAGTGGGTGGGTTTCAAGTGGAATATTTGTTTGTGAATATGTGGGAAGATATTAACCCATATTCCCTCCTTGAATGCAAGGGTGTAGAGTGGCACTCTACACCTCCAAGACCTAATACCAGAATCGCCAGCCGGGATTAGTATGTGACTTGGAGTATTAATCTCAACTTTACAATTTATATTCTTATTATGGTGCATCCACACTTGATGTTAAGTCATTGTTAAATGAAAATCTAGGCGACATCCTAGGTGTCACCCAATGTTAAATGGGTGATAGCTTAATTTTAAGTGAATGTTAGCTTAACATAAAATGTTCATGCTAAGTAGGTGTAAGTCCTAAGTGACTAGCATGGTGTTAGGGGACTCAACACTACAGTCCTAACACCAGGTGTGAATGCACCTCTATAATCATTAACAATTTAGATTTTAATTTTGGCAAGCTATTTTCATCATGCCATTCATGATCTATGTATGACTCATGTGCCTCTCATGTGTTATAACTTATAAGTTAGGTTCATGACTCACTCTTCATGAGCTTACTCCCTATAGCTCTCCAAATGATAATAGCTCTCCTGTCATCATATCTCATCAATTTGGAACTAGAATCAGTCCTATATTGACCATGTCACAATTGAAACCAAAAGTGAGTTTTAACTCCTAATTAATTTTGAAAGAGACGGAAATTAATCCTTTCAAGAGTAGGTGAAGTGGACCACTTTTGTAATAAAGCAGGAATTTTTGAGATTTAGTTATTGGAAAATTGATTGTGTCAAAAACAATCATCGTTAATTGGTGCATGTTATATGAGATTATGTGTTATATCACATTTGAGTTCATTGGATATTCAAGTTCAATTTTGTCAATGTTTTCGATTTTTGAGAGGTCCCAACTATCTCTTTGCATGAAATGAGCAATGTGAGATGAAACATTCATGGTCAGGTTCCCTAAAAAAGTTCATTAATGTATAAATGTGAAAAACCTTTATGTCCATTTTGACATGAAAAACATTATGTACATTTTTATCAGTTGGTACATGGACATGTTAGGCTTGACCATGGATGACATCTATTTGGAGTATGGCAAAGTGATTCTATGGAGAAACAAAGATTTATCAGCATAGGGACATTTTGGATAGTTTTGAAAACTAGGCATGATGTTTAAAATTGTCTTAACAACAATGACCATATTGAAAATGTTGGGCATATATATGAAATGGATGTGAGGGATGATGGAAAAAGTATGGGGATGTCATCCACAAATTTTGGCCATGTCCAAGGAATCTAGGGAGTCTATCAAGGGCATTGGCCTAGAATTTCAAACATTGATCATGTCAAGTTCAGGTGAATTGGGGGAGGGACAGGGTGTTGTTTGGGTAAGTGTTGGGGTGTCCCTTAGCCCTTTAAGGATAATTAACCTAAATTGTGAGAGAATTGTCTTGTGTTATGGTCTCAGATTGCTTGTGTGAGATTGTTCTTTGGCACTTAGCATGCCCTTTTTGAACAATCCAAGGCTTATTATCCTTGCACTACTTGAAATGGATGAATATAATTCTCTGAAATCTTGAAATGTGCATGTAATGTGAATAGTTTACTTTTTTTTTTTCTTTTTTCATCCAAGAAAGTTACTCTTTAAACCAACACTTGGATGTTTCCAATAAACTTTTTAATGATATTTTAGATGGAAAACATAATGTATTATCATTTTGTATTTTTTCCCCATTCAAAGTGGTTTGGAGTTTGATGTGTTTGTGAGGGAAGTAGTTTGGTGGACAGCCAAATGATATTTGTCTTCTTCTTTCAGCCTGTAGCCATGGAGGTCTGGTGGATTGAAGTCTTGTGTTGTTATTGCTTCAATGGTCACAAATTGTGTGACTTCTGCAAAATTCGTTCATTACACTTGTATGGTCAATCTTCCTGAAATTTGTAGTCAAGGGTCAAGACCTTTCAATTTGCTCTCAACATGTTCCAAAAATAATTTAGGGGTTTGTTTGAATTTTGAAAAGGCTCATCTCAAGCTTCAAAGACCCCATCAAGTGCAAAAAAAAACCAATGAAGAGAGAGAATGAAGGGAAGAGGTGGGGAGCCCTAGGCAGCAGCCTATGGAAAAAAAGAAAAAAAACACACACACACATTCTTCACATGGGGGCAGTCTGATTTTCTGGGGCAAAAGTTTGGGCAGACCAAAAGAAATCATTCACGCCTTGGAAATTTTTTTAATTTGTGGGCAGCTTGCAGCTCATTTGGGCAGTCCACAGGGGTGAAGTGGACTTGGCAATTTGGCAAAATAGTAATCTTGAGTTGGCAATTTGGGAGTGCCGACCTGGCGCTGTTGTGTTGAGTTGGCAATTTGGGAATGCTGACCTGGTAATGTTGCCTTGAGAATTGGGAAATGTCCTAATTTGGCAAACTGGAGTTGGCAAATGCACAAACGTCAACATAGCCCTATTTATAAGGGAAAAAAAATGTCCACCAAAATCCCTTTATCGTAGGAAACACGCCACACATAAATTGTATTCTACCTCCTACTTAGGGTTTTTTTTTTTCCCAATTTTGTGATGTACCCAAAGTGGCAATCACCCATAAGATGATTTAGCCAGATTTGACAATAAGAAAATATGAATATAAAAATAAAAATCTAGCATCCTTCTATATTTTTGGCTACCTGCTGGAACTTAGGATATAATCTGGCGAATTTTTTTTTTAAATCCCAAATTTGGCGACTAGAAAACTCAAAAAACACTCATTTTCGCCACTTTGAGAAACAATTCGCCAAAAACAAAAAAACCCTGGCGAGTCCTAGTAGTAAGTCAGTACCAGTACGCAACCCCATCGCCCCCGACACCCCCGAGAGCGTGGAAACTCTTGAAGCTCTCGAGAGCTTCGAAGTTCTGCATTTGTTTCAAGTGTGCTCCGCTCAAACGGTGGAATGCGTAATGGGGTGTCATGGAACTTGTTGATGAATTTTCTTTCACTTTCTCTCTGGATCATATTCCTGCTAATCTCACGAAATCATCAAGGTTTACTATTTGAAGGCGAAAGGCGAAAGCAACTGCCTCCCAACTCATGATCCAGCTGCAACCACTTCTGTGGATTCTGGTGAGACTTGACATTTCATTTCTCTTATGGGCTTGATTACTATAGGTGACCATTTCAGCAGAAGGTTCTCTCAGAAACAACAAAGTAATATTGAAGCCAATGAGCCTCTAGGATTGTATGAAATTTGCATTAGTCACCCCTACGCTTCTACCTCCTTGGACTTCTGAAAGGTTTAGGGCTTAAGATTCTATCTCCTGGGCGTTTGCAATATGCAATTCTCAGATAACCATCTGGATGAATGATATCTCTTGTATGCTCTGGTCATAGTGTTCAGCCAAGCACGACAACAACTTTGGGATTCAGAACTCTAACTTTAGACCTTGCAGGAACTGGGTTCTTGCAAGCATCAAGAGGGGTCTCATGTCTCATGGTGAAGCTCATGTGGGGTCGAATGGGGTTCCTCAAGTTCAATTGGGGGTTGTTCATGTGGGGTCAAATGGGGTTCCTGAAGTTCAACTGGGGGTTGATCATGCGGGGTTGAATGGGGTTCCTGAAGTTCAACTGGACGTTGATCATGCGGGGTTGAATGGGGTTCCTGAAGTTCAATTGGAGGTTGGTCAAAATGAGGTTCTCATATTGAAGGTGCCCCGCTACATGCGAGAATACTACCCTGATCAATTCACTCCAATAGAATGGCGACTTGGCCTCCACAATCGTGAAACCACTAGTGCAGCAGAGGATTTGAAGACTTCCATACAGGAAGCATTTGGGCTAGCAAATGAAGCAACCTGGAATGATTTCTGTGATGGTATTGTGGATCATAACTATTATGTGAGCCTATTGAGATCATATGGTCTAGATCATCCTCCCTCCCCCTTCAATGAGGTTGAGAAGAAGAGCTCACTAGTGTTAGATGCTCTAGCCCTTATTTTACGTCTTGCTCTGCCTTCAAGAGATGATCTTGGTGGGCGTCCAAGATATATATTCAACCCTGCCGTAAGGTCTATTCGTGATAAGCCACTTGTCAGACTCAGATTGAGAGCCATGCAGCATGACATTTTCTTGGTAGAAAATCAGATGCCACTTGCTCTACTGAAGAAGGCTGTCAAAAAATTAATTCACTTGCCAATGACAGCAAGTGCTCCAGTGGATGATCCCTCCACGGAAATTGCAATTTTGCACAGGATGTTGTTGATTGCAATTAATTTGGTGTGGCCGTTTACAGGAAGGTCAGAGCATAAGCAATTTGTGGAGTATTTTTGGTCCACCTACCCAAAAGAGACATTAGCTGACACATTGGGTAATTGTGCCCATATCTTGGACTGTGTTTATTGTGTGCTATGTGGCCCCAAATCTGTTTCCAATCAAGCTTATGTGGAAGACATTGTCCACATACAGTGTGCAACAAATCTGAAAGCAGCTGGCATTAAGATCAAAGCAGTTGCTGGCCCATTGGACAACCTTTCATTCCAGCGCAGATGCCTATCTGTACCTGCCATAACCATATCAGAGTTGACCGAAGCTTTGTTTCGGAATCTTGCAGTACATGAAGACATGAACTTGGAAAAGAGTTTCTGTGAATTTTCAGCCTACCTACAGCTCATGAAAAACCTCATCAGTGGGCCAGAGGATGTGAAACTACTCATCAAATGTGGTGTCATTGTCAACTTTCTTGGCAATGAAGCAGAGGTGTGTGAAGCATGGAACAGGTTAACCAGAGGGTTGTGGTTTGAGTGTCAATCACAATCTATTTGTCAAATTGCAAAAGGCATCAACCGGCACTGTAATTCCAGAAATCGCCAAAAGACTGAATTTTATGAGAAGTTTTGTTCCAGGCCATGGTATGTGATATCTATCTTTGCAGCCACCCTTGTAACCCTTGGCACATGTATTCAGACTTATGTAGCTGTCATTGGTTCTGATAGAATGGCGCCTCATTTCCCACCCAGGTGAAAAATAAGTCTTGTCCTCGGAGCTCACCACTCATCATTTATGGATTTTGCATCACTTATATTTCATTGTTGGCGAGTTAGGTACCTTCTTGTGTTGGCCCTGAAAAGGTGCCTCTAACTGCATGTGGCTATGACTGGGCTACCACATTCTTGCATGGGAACTTGGTAATAAAATTCAGCTTCCTTGATGAAGTCAGTGCATAGTCATGGCAGCTCATCACCACTATCTCTTCAATGGCTTTAGCAGATGTTCTGCATTCCAAGTAGTCACCAGTGGTGTGCTTAAGAATATGTGCAGGGTGCAGGAGGCCCCAACTACTACCCTCTATGCAGGTCTCTCTACAATGAAATGAAGTCTATCCTTACAAGCTTGTTGCAGCTTGAAGGATGATACTCTTGACTTTTTTAATTAGCTATGTCTCTTGAGTGCTAGCCAACATCATGACTAAATCTTGCCATTGCTTTTAGAAATGTAATGGGAATTGATGACCCAGATGTTTGTATAATGGATTGTGTAAGATTTTGGACTGATTACTATACTTTTCTCCACAACCACTGTTGGGAGTTGTTGAAGTCAGTGGGTAGTCATGGCAGCTTGTCACTGGTATTCATGATGAAACTGATGGTTTGACACTTTGTGAGCAACTTTCATAAGGTTATGACTGCACTCATTGTCACATTACCTTTAAATTATTATTGTGGAGATTTCTCTGCAATTTCATAGATATATATTCCTTGGGAGGTCTCAGTCCTTGCTGCTTTTCTTGAGAGGATTGGTTCCACAGAAGACCATAGGCATTTTAGTGGTAGACAACTATTGCAAAGTGGTCTTGGCTTGAAAATGTTGTGATATTTAAGGGACTTGCATCTGAGGTTTACATACTAGATTGGAAGAGCACTGGTCTTCCAGCATGCAGATTCCATGTCTGACAGTCCAGTGTGAAGGCCTACCTTGAGGGCTCCCTGCTGAAATTGATACATCCATCCCTAGTTCCCTTAAAATTGGGATCAAGGAATGGGAAATGCCAGATGTCAGAAGGGGACTGGGAGGGCCATTGAGGGGAGCATAATTCACAACTGTCATCACTGCACAAGATGAAAACAGGGCCACTTTTCTTGTGATGAACAGAGCAAAGGTGATAAGGGGTGAAAGATTAAGGGAACAATGGAGGAATGGGCTAGGAAAATTAGGGTTTGGAGACACAGCATTATGCTCTAGTGCTATTCAAGAGAAGCATCATTTAAAGCATCCAAGATAACAAACATCAAAGTACAAAAGCAGAGTGTGCCTAGAACGTTGAAAAGAGTGCGACTCAATTGTTTCTCTTACTAGACAAGCTTAAGAGCATGCGACCTGGCTTTAAACCCTCTGACAGGGAAGAAGTTAGCATCAATCAGCAAGAAGATATGCCAGAAAAACAAGATGCACTGGGCAAGGGAGTATGGACCAGTGTGAGGACATGTGAGCCATAAGGAAAGCAACATTTGGGGCAGAAGGGTCACTCACAGCATTTGTAAGGCACCGGCAGGAAATTACAAATTACTATGATGCAACAGAAAAAACATCATCCATCTGATATCCAAAGCAATGGCAACTCTGTGCTACAAGGACAGCAACAGCAACAATGTGACTCCTGAAAACAAAACCTTGCATGCAAGCCAGAGTGATGAAAGGCTGAAGCATCAAACAGTTGAGAGGCACTCTCAAAAGAAAATGCCTAGCTATTTATTACAATCATGTTGTTTTTGAAAACCTCAAAAATTCCCAAAACCCACAGAGCAAGCAAACAACAATTGTAGGTATGCCAGGATTACATCACACATACTTTAAGCAAGCAACAATGGGTGAAAATTGAATGCAATCTAATGGAACATGAACAGGATTGAAGGTCAGATGATGAACAATCTTACAAGGAAGCTTGGAAGCATTGCCAACTTCCTTGAAGTTCACCTTGAGACAAAAACTCCAAGCATGTCTATCATCAAACAACTTCAAATTTTCTAAACTCAATCCTTAGCAATTTTTCTAGTAAGCTTTGGTACAATGTAAAGACAGTGAAAAGGTGTTTCATAGAGATGCAATGTTCTACTCTCCAGTCGAAGGCAATTGTTTCATGCATAGTAGATAGCAAAAAGTTGTCTAAAGAGAAGATACAAGACTAGAATTGCACCATTTGCAAAGGTTTTTTACTCAAGATATGGAGCTAGATCCTCCAAAGTACAACAACTCCTTAATGAAAGTTTTATCTCTGCACCTGATAAATATAATGGAAATATGAAAAGGAGTAACACTACCACATACCTAATAACATTTCAAACTCTAGTGTAGCACTAAACAAAAACACAAACAGCAGCAACACATATAAGCAAAGCAATGTGAAACAAAGAGATTGAAAGCAAAAGTTAGAAAACCAAGTCATGAGACAACTTATAAACATGATGGCTGCTTGACATTGTAGAACTTCATAAAACACAAGCTAAAGAAATACATTGGTTGTAGCCAACTTCCCCACACCTAGGTGTTGGCCCTTTTACACAAATGAACTTCATGATTTCTTGCACCACAACAATTTGAAATATTCAAATTGGGGTTACCATGAAATATTTCCTTCAATATTATAATTCTTTCAGCAAATGGTACCAATTATTAATAACAAATATGACACTTAAATCTTAAGGCCACTACTACTAATCTTACTATGAGCAGTTAAAAATTGAAAGTGTGAACCCCAAATTTGTTCACTTCTTGAGGTTTGTGCCAAGAAAAATGAATTCTGTCACAGATGAAAAGGAATCTATCTGTACGGTTAGGGGGAGTTCAACCTCAATTGTGCATGATTTAGCATGAACTACAACTCAGTTGCCACACCACCTTCTTCGGTCCATCTCCAACCACAATTGCAAATGAGCAAATGCACCCCCAGTTGAGTTCACTTGTCTCCAACTTGACCTCTTGGTTTGAACTACAATGTCAAGTCAAGTCCACATGAACCACACCATAGATCCACATCCACTCTTGGTCTGGCTTTGTTAAGAGGGCACATTCAACTAGTATGATAGCTATGAAATACAGCAGCAACGTGGCTGTTGAATAGTTGGCATTGGATTACTCTGCTCTGATGCCTCCTCTGGAGATGGCTGTTAATTCCCTTAGACCTGCTCGTGAGTCTAGTCTCCAGATAGTATTGATCAAGCCTTTAAGGCTGAATGGTGCCACTTGAATATTTTTGGGAAGGATGGCACTGCCATTTTGTGGGTCTTTCTGCCCCTTTTGTACTTTCTGAACTTTGATTAATGATGTGATGGGGGCTGTTGCCTCCCTCCCCCCCTTTTTGGAGATGGCTGTTGAATAGGCGGCATTGGATTACTCTCCTCTGATAGCTCCTCCTCTGGGTCTTTTCTGCTGAGATATCCACCTAGCCATCATTTCATAGTGTAGTTAAATGGCATGTTACATGACATAAAATGTTTTTGGATTTTATTAGTAGCATTTAACACCCTAGCATATTTGGGTACAAGGCAATGTAAAGGCCCAGCTTTTCGGTGTAATGTGGTCTTCAAAATGTCAACTAATTAGGTTTTTATGCCAAGTAAGGCCCTTGGAGTTGGCCATTTTTCAAATTTAGGCCCCAAACTTAGTTCCCACCTCACAGCAAGCCCTTGTTTGAGGAATGCCCCACTCTACAGGTTTTATCCTACTACACATAAAAACTTGTTGATTTTTGGGCTTTGTTCTTTAGGACAATTGTGGGACAAAAAATTTCTTGGTTTTGAGCGTTGCCCATGGGGGGGGGGCGACTCAGAAAGTTCGCGGGTAGACAACTAGGTTTTATGTACTGTAAGGCTCACTTTAGATGAGTCCAGGGTCCTTGAGCTCGACCCTGCCATGAACCTTAGCTTGCATCTTGGTTCTTAAGTTCATGAGCTCTCCTTTTTAGCTTTTTTTTCGGGTTTGAACCAATTAATTTTCTCTCCAAAATGATAACATCTAGATTTAGACTCAATTTGTGACTTTTTGGTCTTGGACCCTCATCTAAAAGGCCATGGGTCCAATTCATGGCTTGCATCCAATAAGATTGCTTTATTTCATTGGACCCCAAACCTTGGATTCTCATCTAAAGTGGCCTAATCAGGATCCCCATTTCAGGCATTTCCATTGTAAGCCCCTTACACCCAGGTAGCAAGCTTATAATGGGAATGCAGATGAGTACAGCCTGAATTGAAGAAGCCAAGTAGAAAGGACTTAAGACGTTGTGTAACATCGTAATAAGACCTATTTATCCTTCAGTGTTCGTCAAGTGTATTAGAAAGGAAATAATAATAAGGTGTTGACGGAATCTTGTATACCTGCTCTCCATCTTAGAGCGATATGAAGTACAGCATCTGTGAGAATGTTGCATTACCCCCACAGTCAACTCGTTGTTAGACAATTCTCCGCGACTGTAAAACAACTGAAACTCATCAACACAGATGCCTTGATTGTCAGCAATTTGGGCCTTCAGCTTATAAATGTTGTCAGAGCTCTCCACCTCAAGCGTCATGACAGTATTTTTCATATAGGGGCCAGGGGTCATAACGAAGATCTGCATAATTGAAAAATCCTTCTAAAAAATTACCACTACAAACTAATTTGTCCCACAAAAGAAAGCGAGCCACAGAACTAGTAAGCAAAAGGGAAAGCAGATGAGCGCTTGTTGCAAGAGGGAGCTCGAGAAGGACGATGAAGAAAGGAGGCTATGGTCCTTTGTTCTGGGCTTTATTCTCTCTCTAAGGTGAGAGGTCTTATATGACCTAATGTTTGCCCAGTTGCCCAAAGCTGCTTACCGTAGGACGATGTCTATCCAGCCATTACAGGGAAGTAGTGTGGGCAGTCATGAAATTAGACAAAGGAATTAAAATTCACTAAGTACAGACGCTATTTCTTAGAGCATCTCCACCCCACACCTGCAAACACCGCTTCTCATTAAATCTTCCAGCACGATAGCGTAATTCCTGCTGCCATCCTGTATTGATGTCTTTTTTTCAGTGGTCATTTTACCAACCCCGTTAAAATCTTTTTTCTAATATGGATTTGGACACTGACTATTACTCATCCAGATGCAAAGACATATATGGTCTTTGAGACTTTAAAGGGACTTTTACGACGTTTGTTGGTGGGGAAAGTGATCATTAAACACTATTTTATTTTTAAAATAAAGGAGTTGTTTACAGTTTTTGAGTGGAGATGCACTCACAGATGCTTCTACCATTCTCTCAACGATGTTTAAGCAAATCATTATATCACAAGCAATATTGAAAAAACCGGTAAGAAATCCTAACCATAGGATTTTATTTTTTTAAACGTACATCAGATTGAAGTGTAAGTAGTGACGGTCCAATCATGTCCGAAAGAAATCTCAGACCCACTCTTTCTTCCCATGAAAGTACCTATTAAGAACAGAGAATAACAGTAGGGTGTTCTTAGGAAGGGCTATTAGTCAAGGCCAAAAATAGTGGCAGCCAATGAGAATAGAATTTCCAGATATAAATTTCCATTCAACCAATAAAAGTCGCATCATGGAGTGAAGCGCCTCCCTTTTTTGGGTCCTGCCCCACACAGGACAGGGACTATCACATTGGATCAAACTTTTGGAAGTTTTACCTTATTAAAACCAGTTTCACATTAGGTGAGCCAGTTTCTTTGGTGAAAGTGTTTAGACTGTTTAGATAGGAACGGATTGTTTTGGTGTTCTGAGTGTCGACAGAGTACGTAGATGTACAACATCTTATCTATTGGCAGGACCAGCATGTTTGTGATGCCTTCTTTTTTTGTGGGTGGAAAGAGACATGCCAAGTCAACATCCCTACTTCCCTATTTCGTAAATTTCGTAACCAAAGAAAACACTGCAGTGGCTAAGGAGCTAGAGAAGGGTAATCAAAGTAAGGAGCCGTTGTGGTCCTTAGTCGGTGCCTTATTCTCTCTCTCTCTCTAAGAAAGTCTTTTCCTCAATATCTGCCATTTTGACCGATTCTGCTGACCATAGCAGAGGTTTTGGAAGTCATGAAGTAGACTAAAACTCTTCTTCTTTCAATGTTCCAACGTTCGGAATTATTTGTATTGTGAAGGTTGGGAGAGTGTGAAAATTATAAGCATTTGGGAATTTGGTGGTACCAAATCTCACATGCAATCTTTCTTGCCTCCCAAGTATGGACATTCTGTTTTCTTGGGAATATAGAGATTCGAAGTTCACATCGCTATTTCCCTCTTCTGCCAAGTCTACTTTTGGATGTTTCCCAACTCCCTTTGCCAAATTGTGAGGTGACTAGAGGGATTCTCACATTGTCGGTCTGGATTCATAACTTGTTAACTCCACAATTCTATTTTTCTATTTTGCCAAATTGCCAAGTCGACTCCACCCTGTGGACTGCCCGAAAGAGGTTCAAGCTGCCTACAAAACTAAAAATCTCTGGGCTAATCTGAGGTCTGAATGTTCTTTCTGATCTGCTTTTGTTGGGCTCCAGAAGATCACACTGCCCCTGTGATTTCTGTTTTTTTCACAGGCGGCCTATGGCTCCTCCCTTGATTTTTCCCTCCTCTTTCTCTTCATTGTTTTTTTTTTCTTTTTTTGACTTGATGGATCTTTGAAGCTTGAGAGGAGCCCTTTCAAAATTAAAATTTACTCTCAAAATTATCTTTGAAAATAATGAATGGGTTTGACTTCAAATTTCATGGTTTCTTTTAATTCATTTTTGTGAGTGATGTGCACTTGAATCATCATAGTGGAATATTTGAGGCATTTGCTCATTGCTAGACTTTGAAAAATACACAACTTAAACTATGCTCAAAATGGATACTTGAGGCATTTAGGCACATAACCTCAAACAATGACGACTCAAGCTACAATGCCTAATAGAAATGAAATGCTCTTGGGTCAACCCAATGATGCATCAATTGATAGTGCATTCCCATTCCTAGTAACTTCCAACTAATGTTGCGACAATGTGCCAATCATATCTTGTTGCTTTGGTGAATTGTTGATCTTCTTCCTAGCAAGAACAATTGTTTGCAGAGTCATGGAAAACAAATACTTAAGAAATGCAAAGTCAAAATAAGATTTTCATATAGATAAGCAAATGGGAAGCTCACAATCATGCTACAAAGAAATCAATCACAATTATTCAAAGGGCACTTTTGTGTGAGTTTGGTGTTGATAGTAGAGATCAGATTTGTTTACAGCACGAAAAATATTGAAACCCTACTTCTTCCCATAAACCAAATCTTGGCATCATTTCTAAACGACTACAAAGGATTTTGCTTGGCATAGAAGAAAGTCCTTCCAAAGGCATGTTAAGCCATCTCGTAGGCTACATGCAAATTATATTCCTAAAACTGGTTGTCATAATAGGACACCGGGATACATATTGTGATTTATATTAACTAGTTCATGGGTGCGCCCTTAAGTTCTTTTTTTTAATTTTTAAAAGAGCCATATTCATTGGCCCATCATCAATTTTTTTGGAACATGAGGCACTTCCCAATGGAATTACCCCTGGGGACCCCACTCACAAAATTGAAGCAGACATATTACCATATAGTTTGCCTTTTCAGTTTATATACATGGGAGTTGAACTTTGTACAAACAATATGGAATAAAACCAAGGTGCTATTGGGAATACATTGGGAACAAGGGAAAGAAACAAAAAATTCCTCCTCGTCCTTGAAAAAGAAAAAAACTGGACCATCCATGAGTGCATGGTGAGCCTTCCCAAAAGTGTTTGCAACCATTTCTCGCCTGGGCTAATACCCCTACCAAAGAGCGGTTGGGGTACCTATTCTACCTTCTAGCGATGAGTAGTGGTACGCCTTGCCCTACTGAGTCACTCAGAGGGAGAATCCATTCTAAGCAGCCTTTTTTTTCTGTTGGTTATATATAGCCAGAAAGCTATATTAAAAATTAAAAGTGCTAAAATAAATTTAAAATTTGAGATTTTCCTTCGCTAGATTTTGACCAAAAATTAAGAAACTCACCAGATCTCTTTGTACTGTTCAAGTAGGTAGCCCAAAAAAAGAGAAGGATGTTTCATGCAATTTATCTTCATATTTAGCTTCTAGCCATATTTGGTTAAATCTTCCCGTAGATCATCACCACTTTGGATAGATCATAAAATTGACCCAATACAATTTTTAAAACATTTCTCTCGTGTTGAACCAACATAATAACAACTTTAAGATTCAGAACTCTCACTTTGGACCTTGCAAGAGTCGGGTTCTTCACGGTGTCGAAAGGGGTCTCATGTCTCATGGTCTCATCATGTCTGACGGTGAAGCTCTACTGAGGTTGAATGTATGGGATTCTTAAAGTTCGATTGGGGGTTGTTCAAAATGAGATTCTCATATTGAAGGTGCCCAGCTACATGCGAAAACCTCCCGACCAATTGGCTTCAATAGAATGGTGACTTGGAATCTAGAGCAGTGAATTGACTGGTGGAGCAGAGGATTTGAACACATTCAATGAGGGAAGCATTTAATATAACTAATGATGTAGCCTTTGACCTCAAGGCTCTCTTGGGATTAAATTCTGACTTTATAAAGGCTATGTGGCTTTTCTTCTTACATGGATTTTAACCCCCTAACTGGGTGAGAATGGGCTTCTCAAGAACCGGACCAGGTGGCCCATCCCATGACCACCATGGGTATCAGAGGTGAGACTATATGATACCTGAAGGCGATTCTAGTTCTCGCATAAACCAGAATTGTCGATTCTTATTGAGAGAACCAGCGTAATAATCGACATGAAAATTAGCCCTGTTCATGAGAACTGCCCCCCACACTGATTTTGACTTGAAATTTTCATGTTTTTTTCCATCCATTTTTGTTCGTGATGTGCATTTGAAGCTATCCTAACAGGATGGAAGTCCATCCATGAAATTTGATGAGATCTTAGGATGAAATAAAGTTACTCCAAGAAATACAATCTATAGTTTTATTTCATCCATAGTGTAGATGGCACATGTGAATTCAAATCATTGAACTTGATGAGTGTATGCTAAACTTCCTTAGCACAACCCCTATTTTTTTTCCAAGAAGTATGTAAAGGGACAGTTGCCTCATTACATACATAAATGTCCATAGCACATGCATAGCCAAGGGATATCCCTTTTGGCAGCCCTAATTTCATGCAAGAACTTTCAATACCCCCTCCCCCCCAGCCCCAACAAATTGAAAATCCATGGTATTTCATGCATGTGTGTGCATGAAATTTGGATGGCTTTCAATGAAAAAATAAAACTGTGAATAAACTACATTTCATGGATGAAATAAAATTATAGATTGTATTTCTTGAATGAATCTTATTTCATCCCAAAATTTCATGACTTCTCATGGATTGAGCTCCATCCCATTAGGATAGATTCAAGGGCACATCACTCACACAAAAATGAATTTACAAAAACATGAAATTTGAAGTCAAACCCTTTCAATTTGCTCTTGATATCATTATGTTCAAAAGATATTTTTGTAGCTAAATTTCAATTTTGAAAGGGCTCCTCTCAAGCTTCAAAGACCCATCAATTTAAAAAAAACAATGAAGAGAGAGAGAGAGAGAGAGAGGAGGGGAAAAGGAGGGAGGAGCCTTGGCAGCCTGTGGAAAAAAAAGAAAAAACAGGGGCAGTGTGATTTTCTGGAGCCCAAGTTTTGGGCAGATCAGAAAGAACATTCAGCCCTTGGACAATCCAGAAATTTTTTAATTTTTGGGCAGCTTCAAGCTCATTCGGGCAGTTCAGAAGGCGAACAGGACTTGGCAATTTGGCAAAATAGAAAATTAGAAATGTAGAGTTGGCAACTTGGCAAAATAAGGAAATAGGTAATGATCTTTGTTAGGAATTGAATGGGCAATATTGTCATTATGCCTTGAGGTGGAGAGCTCTGACACCATACCTGATGTCAAGGCTAAGATCCAAGAGAAAGAAGGCATCCTTCCTGCTCAGCAGGGGTTGTTTTTCAACGATGAGTGGTTGGAGGATGGGTGGGCTCTAGTGGACTACAATATCCAAAATGAATTGACCCTGCACTTGCAGGTTCCCAAACAAATAAACCTCTTCAAATGGAAACCATGTAAGCAAAGTTTCATCAACACATTAATGGCTTTCCTAAGGATTGTTCATAGTTTCCTTTCTGATACACTTATGAACATGGGAAGATAGGTCTTATTACTATGTTACTACACAAGATCTAAGTCTTTTCTCTTAACTTCTCAATTCGCAGAACACTTCGTGAACACCATAGTTTGTTCCTTGCTTGAACATTGTTTTGAGAGTTCATGATTCCAGTATACAAACCTATTTAGTTGACATTTCTAGTCCCACATTAGACCCAAAAGCTAGGGCTTTACATTGCTTTGGTCCAAAAAGTGATATGACATTAAACCTTACTAACAAAGTGTGAACACATTTTATATTGTGTGACATGTCATTCAACTACACTATGAAATGATGGCTAGGTGCATATGTGCCCAGAAAAGACCCAAAAGAAGAGCCACCAGAACAGGGTAATGTAATGCCACTTATTCAACGCCCACATCGTTGCTATATTTTATAGCTGCCATACTTGCTAAACATGCCCTCTTAACAATGGGGACCAAGAATGGATGTGGAACTATGGTGCGGTTCATGTGGACTTGATATTGTAATCAAACTAAGAGGTTGAGTTGGATACAAGTGAAGTTGGAGGCTAAGCTGGAGGTGCATATTGCTCATTTCCAATTGAGGTTGGAGTTGAACACCAAGGAAACTGAGGTGTGGAGACTAAGTTGCAAGTGGGGGTAAATCATGCACAATTGAGCTCCAAATTCCCCCCAACCCTAGAAATATATCCCTTCTCATGATCATATACGATTGAATTGGTTTTGCTTAGTAAAAAAACATCAAAAAGGGCACAAATTTGGGTTTCACGGTTTGAAAACTAACTGAATCATAGTAAGATGAATAACAATTGCCTTAGACTTACAAATATTACATGCTAGTAATAATTAGCACCTTTTGCTAAAATAATTATAATATTGAAGGAAATGTGGTATGGCAACCATCATTTTTTTTTCAATTTTGCGATGATGCTCAAGTGGTGATAGTCTATGACTATGTTTAGCCAAGTTTGGCAAAATTCAAAATATGAAAATGTAAAATCTTATGCACACTTTCAAATTATAGGCAATAGTGGTGATATTTGTGGAATTTATTGTGGTTTCTTGGAAATTGGTTTCAAAAACATTAATGAATTTTTTATAGAATATATTTTTAGAAAACAAATTATCACAAAATGGCAAAAGAATTTCACCAAAAAAATAGTGCCAACCCCAATTTGAATATTTCAAATTGTTGTGGTATAAGGAATTATAATGTTCATTTGTAAGAAGGGCCAATTCAACCAAAATCTTGACAATGTACAAAAACCTTGTGATTTTGCATTACAAAAATCAAAAAGCTCAAATCATTTTTTTATTGAGTAGCAATCCTTGTTGCTAGTATTATTAGTAATCTTGAATGATATAATCACACAAAACTACATTTCCTATTGCTTTATAGTTGCATTAAATCACTCCGGAGTTTTGGATTTGTTCTCTTGAATTATCATGGTTTTCTTCATGGCATGTCAACCCAACATCCTACAACCCAAACCTTTTACTCACAAATTTCACCACAAACACCCAATAGAAATAAAAAATTAAAGAATATGTTCTTTCAAATTCCCACATCTTAAAAGCTTTGACAAGTGAGAGATAATTTCCTTAAAGACCCAAATTTCCAATATTATTATTATCAGTCCACCAATGATATTTCAAGGTAACAAAAACTCAATTGAAGTGCCTCTACATACAAGGTATTCACTCCCTTTTACAACCATCCTTCTATAACCCCACAAAATTTCCTTAATTCCTCAAGTATACTAAACTTGAAAAAGAAAATGTGATTCCAAACTTTCTCATTCAAATCCCCTAATGATGATCATCATCTCCATATGAACCTTACTAATATGCATCTAAATAGTTTAGTTGATTTTGCACCTTGTTTTGCTTTTTGATGTGCAACAAAGATTTTGGAAAATTCAAACATAGTAACAATAGAGGATGAATGAACATTCTACTCACACACCATCAAGTGAATGCAAGTTATAATGGTTCATTTTAGGCAAATGTGGGACTCTCAAAGGTCCCTCGTATGTATTTATATATTATCCACATGGATATGGTTTTAAATTCCAATATTGCATTATTGTAATCTTTGACTACTACAATTTCTTTCACTTATGAAACCTCTTAAAACTAGGTGAAAACTCATATTGAAAAATATTATTGTTAGCTTGTATGGTGAAATCACTTTGGAAATCCTAAAGGAAAAACCCATGTAGTCCATAAGAATAAAGCCCCACTTAAATATTTCAATTATATACACATTGGGCATAAAATTTTCAACAAACACAAAAAAAAATCATTTCAAAAGGACTTTTTAAAATAAGGTCCAATTCTGAACTTTCAAAGTTTATAATTGCCATTTGGTTAAGGTTTTTCAGAAAATGATTTCACATTTAACTTTATCGTTTCATTTTTCAACCCATTTTTAATCCTTATAAACAATTTAGAGTGAAATTTAATATGAATTTTTAAATTTTTTAACAATCTAACAAATTGACCAGTCCATAATTTTTACTTCAAATGTTCATTATTGATAATGACACTAGAAGAAAAATGGTTATTAACGACTTGTTTAATGCAATTACACTTGTTTTATGCAACTATTTTTCAATTGCATGGGGGAAAAAAATAGTTGCATTAGACAAAAATAGTTGCATTAAACAAATTAGTAATACATATTTTTTTTAGTGTGAATGCATTATTTTCAAAAAATAAATGTGCAAATGTTTTCATAATTGAATTGTTAGTTTAGAATGAGACATCATTTAATGTATTTAAAGTTGAATTATTCACCAATAAGCATTTAAACACAAAACACCTTATAGAAATTACCTATATGACACCAAAAGTGAACCACTATAGCTTGCATTCACCCCATCCTCATCAAATATAAAACATAGAAAGAAAAAACCCAACTTGACAATATGCTTTGAAGACTCCCTTAGATGCAACCACACCTAAAATCTTTGTTATAAATCTCCCAACATGCCTCACTAGAAATCTACCTAACTAATGACCATTTTTCCATTTTCCGTTTCCATCAAGAGCAAAATGCCACAAGAAATAAATATCAACCAAGCACATCACACATTAGAACTTGAAAATCTAGTAAAAGATGCATCACCATTCAACAACACTACCATTATCATCAAAACTTGCCAAAACATTAACATAACAAACAAGCAATGTTGAAAAAAGGAAACCTAATTTACTTTGTTGTTCACCCCACATCCTATTGAAAACCAAAAGAAAGGGCATTTTTGGTTTCTTCATCCTTCATCCATGGATACTTCATTTAGGTTACATTAACACCTATATTGGTGTATAGAAATTGGCTACAACCAATGTATTTCTTTAGCTTACAAGGTCAACATTGCCCAATTATCAAATTATTGATCTTGGTTTGCATTCCCAAGTTGCCAAGTCCACATTGTTATTTTGACAAATTGTTACGTCTCAATCATCTTATGCGTAACCTGAATCAGCTTCAAGTTGCCCACAAATTTAAATGTTTTGGGTTATTCAAAGCCTACATTTCTTTTTGGGTTGCCCCAACTTTTACCTTAGGAAATTGGACTATTTCCAATTTTATTTTTGTTTTTTTCCAAAGGTTGTCTATGCTTCACATCCTCACCCTTTTTTTTCTTTTTCATTGATTTCTCTACTTGACAAGTCTTTGAACCTTGAAAATAACACTTTCACAATTCAAACTACCTTTTAAAAAAATTGGAACATATTGAGAGCAAATTAAAATATTTTAATTTCAAATGTCATTCATTTTAAATCCATTTTTATGAATGATGTGGATTCCAATCCATCTTCATGGGATGGAAGTCCATCCACGAATATCCATGAAATAAAAGTCATTCAAGAATTATATATATATATATATATATATATCATCGTGAATAAATTGTGTTTCATGAATGAAATATAATGAAAGATTAATTTACTTAGACAAACCATATTTCACCTTGTGATTTGACGAACTTTCATGGATGGACTTCCATCCCATTAAAATGGCATCAAATCCACATTAGTCATAAAAATGGATTTTAAAAACATGAATTTAAAAATCAAAACCATTTTATTTGCTTTCAATATGTTCAAAAAATAATTTAAGGGTAGTTTTAATTTTGAAAGTGTTCCTTTCAATCTTCAAATACCCAACAGGCTATAAAAAACTATGAACAAAAAAAAAGGAGGGGGGAAAGTGGGGAGGAGAAAGCTCCAAGTAGCATGTGGAAAAAACACATTTTTTTAAGGGCAATCTCATTTTTTTGCACAAAAGTTTGGGTAGGTAAGAAAAAAACATTTAAACCTTGTACAACCCAAAAACATTTAAACTTGTGGGTAGCTTTAAGCTCATTTGGGCAATCCATAAGGTGAAAGGGATTTTGCAATTTGACAAAATAACAAAAGAGCAATGTGAGTTGACAACTTGAGAATGTGGACATGTAATATACTTGAGAATTGGGCAATTTCAACCTTGCAACTTAGCAAAGTAAGGCTACCAAACAATAACAAAAAATTGGGCAAAATGGCCCCATAGTAATGTGGAATTTTCATTTTTATATTTCAAAGAGAAATTATATATATATTAAACACAACAATAAACTTAACCAACAAGCCATCAATACCCCAGGTCAAACCCCAAGTCAAATTCCATGACAAATGTTCATGTACACATTTATGGCTTTGAACCAAAACTTTTTTTAAGGTCCCACTGCCCCATATGAACCTAGCCATCACTCCTCCATCAATTGTCAATACATTTGAAGCAATGAATAATGAATTTGAAATTTGGTACCACCAAATTACAAAATCTTTATATTTCACATTACAATACAAAACTTTCACAATTCAAAATGTTTATAACTTTCACAACCTTCATGATACATCTAAATCACAACAACGTGGCATTCTTAGAATAAAAATTATTATAGCTGAAGGTTTTTTTCATGATTAAAAAATCCTTGAAACCCTAAAAAAAAATTCCATAATATGGATACAAGGAGGTGTTAAAAATAACAATTATTTCACATTAGCAATCACAAAATTTGTGAACACTTCTTCTATAAGCCACTATTTGATTATTGGGTTTAAGGTTTTATAATTTTAACTCCAATTTCAACATGTTTTAAATGCATTGCAAAACCCTTAAACATCATTTTTTTTAATGATGATTATAAGTAGCACCAATTTCACTATGGAATTTGGAACCTAGTTGCAAAGAATGCCATTTGATTCAAATGGCATTGACTTTTAAGCATTTTCAATTGTGAATTCCATGAATTGCATTTCAACATATATAGTTTTTTTAGTTTTTACTTGTAAGAAAATCAAACTATAAACCTTGTGACCACTTCCCATCTTGGCTTGGTAACAAAATTTTCATTATATATAGGGTTTGTAGAATGAGATGCAATGAAATTCTTGTCCTTCAACAACAATGAAAACTTTTCTACTACACCACATTTGGGGGTTCAAATGGCCTTACAAATTTTTGAGTGAAACAGGTTCATGATGGAAAATCAATAAAAATAGAAAGTGATGCAAATGTGAAGAAATTATTTATTTCTTCATGTAGCTGTTGTTTGATGAAACTCAATGCATTGATAGAATCAAAATCAATGAAACAAAGTCCTACATATGATACCAAGTTTCAAGTTATAATGCACAATTTCAAAAAAATAGATCAAATAGTTCATGGAATGGGTTTTTGACACTAGTATGACAATCTCGATGTAAAAAGCCTTTGATAGAGCTTAAAACAACAAAAATTGGTACATGAGAAAGACAATTTGATCATGTATTCCTTCTTCATTAATCTTACCACAAGTAAAAAATGTACTTCATGATATTTGTTTTTCGCAATAAATAAGTCTAACAAGTGACTACCATCTTCAATAATCACATTTGTAACAATTTAATCATGACAAGTTTGAGTTTCATCATCATTAAAAATGGTCTATTGTTGTTCTTCGTGGCATTGAAGAAACGAAACTCAAACATTAAAAAATTTGATGAGGAATTTATCATCATGGTAAAGGAAAAAGATGTAAAGAATCTAACAACAATAGATCATCAATCCTTCAATGAATAAACTTTTAAATATATTGTAACAAAAGAAGTTGATTTTACTCCCACCAATGGCTTTTTGTTAATGAAAAATTTAAGTTTGAAACCTTGATTCAATCCACTTAAACAAGATTACATTTATGTGCGTGCAAGAAGGGCCAATTTCCAAACCACCAATAGCCATAACTTCGCTAAAAAGGTAAGAAAAAATTAGTTCTACCTTTTGAGAATTGATCAAACATTTCATTTGCCCCATATATGAGGGCTACATCAAATGTCATGTTTCTTTTTCTTTTTCTTCCCTTGCGTCTCTATTCCAATGTTTGGTGTTGTTATTATGTGCTACATGTGAGATACACATGGTGGCTATGACCTAAAATACTAAGGGAAGGTACTTGTATGACCCAAAATACAAATATTTCAATTCCATGTAATGGAATGTTTTCTAACCAATTGGCTTCAAACATGAAATTGAAACTTTTGTAATATTTTTGTTGAATCATAAATATAGTGAATGTGGATGTAGTTACGATTACATTACCTAAACTTTTACAACTTGTATAGGGAAACTATTGTCTTCAAAACAAGGTGAAGTTTAAGTTTTATCCAACAATCGATGAACTAAATAATCTTTTGGTTTTTGGGCAAGCTTAGTTCTTGCAATTGATTGTTCATGTAAGGAATCAAAATCCTTTCAACAAATTGTTGGCAAGTTTCAAGTGTGGACCAATGATCGGTAAAGTACATATGATGAAAGCTTGATGTTAAAAAAGAGACTTTTTTGGTAGTTCTTGGAGGGAGACATGTAATTGTTGATCTTATGAAAATAATATGCAAACGTAAGAAGTTTCCATCAACCAAAGATGATACTCCAATTATAATTTGTCTTTTGTCCTCAATCCCAAAGACATGTATGTTTTTTCCCCTTGTGTATATGTGTCCTTTCCTCTCTTGCAGGTACTAGATGAACATTTGTCTAATTTGTGTTAATGACCAATGTTGTAGGGATAGTGTATGCTTTTACAAAATAAGCCACCCTATAAGTCATCTTTGTCGCTTGATTTTCCCAATTTGGTGGTAATTTTGTTGTTGTTATGGTAAATAATATGTGTGATCAACCTAAAGTAACTTTCATAAAATGTCTCACCCATTATAATGTAACTTTGAACAAATTAGTTAGCAATTTGAGAGTATTATGTTCATTAAAGCCATCGATGATGGGTTGGATTATGGATCTTGACAAAGTTTGTCTTAAATGTTGTAATTATTATAAAAAAACATGATTTTTCAAAAGGTCCAACTTGATTAAAATGTCCACACTAACCACAGGGGATGGTCATTTTGACTAAAGGCATGGGGTATGAAAAACATAAGTTAATTTTGATTGAGACATTTGATTAAGTGACATTTTTGACCATGCAATGAACCAAACAACTAGTCGAAAATGCCAAAGGTCAATCAAAGTGACCAAGGTTTAATCATATGAGCCATATTAAATGGCCATTGTGATTTATAATTAATTAAATTGACCATTTTGCCACTTAATCAAATCAACCATACTAATTTGGCTATTTAACCTACAAGTTTATTTAGCCCAAGGTAAATACCAAACTTAAGTTCGTAGTTAGTAGGCCCTAGGTTAAACATATTACATTTAATAAGTATTTATAAAGTTTGATAAGCTACCTACATGTTGATTTTAGACACATGTACTTAAATTTAATACATCAATTAATTAATATTTAATAATTGATATTTAATAACCAATAAGTTATGATTAACAATGTTAATTAATAATTAATAACTACTTTATTCATCAAATTGTTAATTGATAAATTATTAGTATTGAATTATCAATTTTATCTAATGTTTCAACAAATACATTATATAATTTATAATAATTAATAGTAGTCAATATACACTAATAAAAAAATTGTCGTTTTGTTACCAGTTTTTTAAATTGTTTTTTAGTCACCAATGACATTTACGACTAAAATCTCCCTTAACAACAAACAATAAGTTGTGACTGACTCTAGTTGCAAACACTAGATGAACTTTTTTGACCGTATATTATGCATATATAAACAATATATATGAACACATATGTGTTCTTACAACTAAATCTACAACTATGTATGCAACTATATATGACTAAACTTCAAACCAATATTGGGCAACTACAAAACCATTTCCACACCACTACATGGCTTTACATCACTAATTTGACATTTTTTTGGATTAAAAAATAATAAATATTGTGTCCATCGGATATGTGTTACCAAGTTTTGCAATGTGGTGTTCAAATAGCGGTTTTGAGTTTAGGGATCAAACCGTTAGTACTATGACATGTGCAATATGTTTAACTTCTTGGAAATTGGTTATCCCACATGTTAATTGTTCAATTAACGATCCACAATACACCCTAGTCACAGTTGCAACTATATGTTTTTATGACTATAAATCAAACAATGAAAAGGTTGTCACATGTATGAGGTCAATTAATGGATCAATTCATATTAGTCTTAGGGTTTTGGCTTCCCATGAAGATTAATGTGACACATGTCACAACATTTGGGATGAGAATAAATGACATGTAATTGCACATTCCATTAGGTATTACTAGTTGCTTGTGTAATTAGGATCAATTCATATTAGGGTAAGGGTTTTGGTTTCCGATGAAGATTAATGTGACACGTGTTACAACATTTGGGATGAAAATAAATGACATGTAGATGCACATTCCATTAAGTATTATTAGTTGCATGTGTAGTTAGGGCATCGATCATGATGATGCAACATGTATGATGAAAATGACATTTTATCACAAATAAAAGGGATAGCGTTAGGGTTTAACTTTCACAAGTACTTGCCATGTGTGAAAGACTCATTGAATAGTAAATAGTTAAGAATAGTCGTTTATGCAACTATAGGCGTATATAACTATGGTTCACATGCATGGGCTATTGACATGTGTGTTATGAAAATGAATATTTCATGCTAGAATTAGGGTTAAGGTTAGGGTTTTCCTTCACAAATACTCGACACCTATTAAATAATCATTTAATAAAAACTAGTTGGAAATGGAAATATTCAAGTGTGCGATGCACAATTGGATTTATTTGGTATTGACATGCGTATGGTGTACATTAAAGGTAAATTTGTAGGCTAGAATTAGCCTTAGGGTTAGGGTTTCATTTGAACTTCTACATGTTAGGTTGCATCTAATTGGTTTATTAATGGACATTGTAAACAACCTGACATATACACTAATCTTATGTCTAACATGATGCATAGTACACACCTTCAAACATTGCATTTCCTAACATATTGTATTAAAAAATGGCAGCCTCAATCATTAAATGGAATTGTTTAAATTATTGGCAAAATTATGGCATCCTACCATGATATCACAAGTCCAAAATTTTCCATTATTTATAACACACCCAATAAAATAATTCCATTATTTTAAATATGAAGGATACAAAATTCAAGGACCTTTTTGTATCACTAGAAGAAAAATGTCAATTTGCGACTTAATTTATGATTATAAAATAGTTGTAATCAACATTTATAATTAAAATTGCTTTAGTTGCATAAATGAAATTGCACTTAACATTTAATCATAAATCATGATTCATCATGACATCATCAAATGGACCATGAATGATGTATATGGTCAATTTATACATGTTCATCCTTTGACCATTCACATAACATTTGTAAGTCTTTATTTTTTCAACTATTTGTACAACTATAAAATATCTACACATTATTTGCCACATGTCATAAATTAAGGCAATTCTAAAACAATGATTTTAAATGTTGAAAAAATTCAAGACCATCAAATTCCAATGTCTTGTGATTGTGCCACTTAGCGATACCAAAATCCAGAATGTGGCACTTTGAAGAATTTTGGGTGAGAATTCTTTTATTATTCATACATTAACCTTGACCATCCATTATGGACATTCATTTTAAATTCTTCTCCATTGTGAAACGTGGCACAATCAAAATATGTCATGCGACATATTAATTATATTTTGGAAAAAATCAAATGAATATTATACAAGAAAATAGTTGGTAGGTAAATAAACCTATGTAGGTAGGTAGGCCATACCTACCTATTTACCTATTTACATAAATAAGTAATTAGAACTTCTGTATCTACCTATTTACCTACCTAGGTACATAGGTAAGTAGCAAGGTAACAAGCTAAGTGGGCTGAAAAATAGGCATGTAAATATTTTTATTTCATTTTATGTTTTTTTTTTATGGTTAAACTTCTTTGAGTTCATCCCCAATGGCACATGTTTTTAAATATTGTAGTGGTAAAAAATGGTTGTATCTTTTTTCCTTTCAAGGCCGAAATTCATGTATAGCAATCCTTACCCCCTAAGTTTTGCTCTCAATTTTGACCAAACATATATTAGACCTAAAATGTCAATGTTTTTCTTTAGGGAATCATTCAAATCCACTAACTTATCCTCTTAATTGCAACAACTAAACTAGCTTGAATAAGAGGTTTTGAATTAGTTAATTAACTTTCACATAAGTTTGTTCCACCTTTGTTTGGGGGTTGTGGGCAGCGGGTGGGATCCAATTGTTACATAAATATAAGACATCAACAAGCATGATAAAAGGATATAAAAACTGATACACAGTTTCAAACATGGGTTTTTTAATTGAAAAATAATTTTCATTTTGGTGACATAAAACATTTGGCAGAAATTCCCCCAAACAGAAATTTTAGTTGAATTTAAACTCAATTTTTTATTAAAAAATTCAGGAATTTATCAAATTTTTGGTTGAAAAGGCAACAATTTTTTCTAAAATTTAAATCATTGGTTTCAACAAGTAACACCATGCATTCAAACATAGGTCTTTTAGGATATTCATCTTGAATTTTCTATGCTTTTGAAATATGGGAACCAATGCAAATGGGAGTGTAACAAGCTTGATGACCATGTCAAATTTGGCTAAATGGAAATGGAAACAAGTACCATGTAAACCAATGCCCATGTTCCAACACAAGTTTATTTGATGGACATACATCACATGACACAACACCTTACACTTTAATTATGATCCCACATTATGATCAACGGTCACGATTATGACTAAATTATGCAAATCCAAGTTTGTAAAATTATATTAATCAACAAAAGTTGCCAATATATACACAATTTTTTATTATAATTTACAAAAATGAAGGATTCAATTTGTCATCAACCAATAATATGGTAGCCATCAACATAGGACATCTAAGGCATAATGTTGGAATCAGCCCACATGATAAAAACTAAAACATTCTTTTTTTGGGAAAATAAAATAAAATAAAAATCCATGAAATTTTTTATTGGATTTTTCTGAAATTTTGTACACACATATAATTATCATTCTTGGCATGTAAGTTGATGCTTATGGGGAACCATGGAACATGTCAAGATCAATGTGTTGGGATTTCCAACTCCAAGTTCATGTTAAAAAAATATGGTGAGGTAGTAATGTTAGGATATTAGGCCTGAAAATTGATTTATTTTGTGATAGGACTCTTGGCAAACCCTATCACCCCATGGGTGTACTCAGACATATGTTGGGAATACAAGGGCTGCTACCAATTATTTTTCCAAAAAAGAAATGAATGTTGATGTTCTGGGTAAGTAAAATTTGCATACCCTTATAATGTGTATTTTATTTATAGGATTTGCACATGAATATACATAAGAATGTATATACTTTCATACTTTGGCCAAGCTTGAATCCTTATAACATTTTATAACTACACAAATACAAATCAATCTCACATAGGTCACATCACATATTGCATATGAAATTCCAAATAAATGAAACAAGCATTTGAGACTAAGTTGCATTTTTTCTCAAAACATGGGTTGTGCAACACATGCTAGATAAACAAGTTAGTGTGATAATTATAGATGTTTTTTTCTTTTCTAGACCCTCTAAAAATCGTTCTGTAATATTCCAGTAGTTGCCGGGTGGTTTAGTAGGTTTTCACTCTATGTTAATCATGTCCAAAACTTGTCTTTAAATTATTAGACGTGACATATCCAATATGTTTTATAAACTTTATACACTTGGCCATAATTCCATCCAATGAACTAATAACATCTCAAGGTTTTAAATCTTCTTTTACATTCCTTTTTAAAGGAAATTATTTGGTTTGGCAAAGAAATTGGACATAATCCATGTCTAATTTCATCATCAAAGACTACATTACTTATAATTATTAAACATGTATCTCCATATACTTTATAATCCATTGGGCTTCATGGGTGGTCATCCATTCCATTAATATTATAGCCAAGGTGATTCATTGAACATGTTTTCAATGAACCATTTGCTTGATTTGTTACAAATATAATAGAATCATTTTCATGTGTATTGTATTTTGTTCCATACCATACACATTCCATACCTAGTTCAAAATTCCCAGAAACACCATGCATGAGCTGCCACACAACCACTCCAAAAATCCTAGACACATTCATCCTCTCCCTTGTGTTGGTCCCTACAAAAACACATGCAACAACACTCGACCTTTTCCTAACATTCTTAGCACATTGGAAGTCTTCTCGTTAGGATTCTTCTCATTCCATCTACTTGATCAAGTTATATTTCTCCTATTTGCAACACCCCAAAATCAAAATAAAAAACCACATTATATAATCTTCCTTCCACCTCTTATTTATTTAACATCCTTTTTTATCACACCACAATGCCTTGCCTTCCTTCCTCCTTGTCATCTCATCTTTTTGCCTCCCCAAAATCCATTTACCAATCTCCTTTTATAAATCAAATCCAAAGATCTCTTGAAGCATTTTCATTGGACTGCAGAGATTTCATTCTATCTTAGCAACTAACTTCCTTATCATTACTTGCAAAACAACTAAAAAAAAAAAAAAAAAAAAAAAAAAAAATTTAGGAGTTTTTTTTTTTTTTTTT